>ERZ1024349.22-NODE-22-length-24924-cov-22.403434_pt1 | contig 24924 bp, 25 predicted proteins | sample MGYA00520789_ERZ1024349 | MGnify/ENA primary metagenome ERZ1024349 (study PRJEB33242, sample SAMEA3444257) | Homo sapiens | biome: Host associated; feature: Gastrointestinal tract; material: Stool | place: Uganda | collected 2011-01-01 ...
GACCACCGAGATCTACACTCTTTCCCTACACGACGCTCTTCCGATCTGAATTAATGCAATTCAACCGATACATGTAGTATAATATATATATAAGATATACTTAACAATTAATCGCAACTAATAGCCAGAAAATATTTTGTTATAATCAAAATAGAAAGGCAGCGAATATATGAGCAACTTACAATTTCAAAATGATTTAGAAAAATTGGTAGAAATTTTACCCCAAAGGATAAGACAGCACCTTTCTTATGAAAAAATGGAAGATGTTATCGAGATAGTATTGGACATCGGCAGACCTCCAGAAATTAGACATGCTGATGGGAAAATTGAGTATATCGATGTCGCAAATGTTGACTATGAAGACATTTCATATATAACATCACACGTTCAAGAATTTACATCAGATAACCGTTCTGGAATTCCAGGAACTCTACACAGAATCAGTGCAATCAGGAATAGGCAAGGCAAAATTGTTGGTCTTACTTGCAGAATTGGACGTGTTGTAACAGGCACTATATCTTGCATTAAAGATTTTTGTTTACAAAACAAAAGTATTCTTTTCTTAGGACGCCCAGGGGTTGGTAAAACAACCAAACTTAGAGAAATTGCTAGACTAATGGCTGACGAACTTAAGAAAAGAGTAGTAATTGTAGATACTTCTAACGAAATCGCTGGAGATGGTGATACCCCACATCCTGCCGTTGGTCATGCCAGAAGAATGCAGGTTAGACAACCAGAATATCAAAAAGATATTATGATTGAAGCAGTTGAAAACCACACCCCAGAAGTTATCGTTGTTGACGAAATTGGGACAGAAGCTGAAGCTCAAGCTGCAAGAACAATTGCAGAACGAGGAGTAATGCTTATTGCAACCGCTCACGGTAACAGCTTAGAAAGCTTAATTAAAAACCCAACATTATCAGATTTAGTCGGCGGTATTCAATCCGTAACATTAGGTGATGATGAAGCGAAACGTCGTTCTTCACAAAAAACAGTATTAGAAAGAGAGAAACAGCCGACTTTCGATATAGTAATCGAAATTTTGGACAGAAACACATTGGCAGTGTACAAAGACACCTCAGAAGCAGTTGACTACATACTTAGAGGATGGCCAATCAGACCAGAACTTAGAAAAGTGGATAAAGCTTATGAGTTCTCCCAAGCTCCAACCCCTGTACCTGCAAGAGTTCCAAACGTAATTGATAAAATTAACGCTCTTGACAACAAAATTGAACATCCAGAAAGTTTAAAATTTAGCTTTTCTCGTCAAAAATACGTTGAAGAAGTTAAAAAATTCAAAAAAATATACTTGTACGCAGTATCTAGAAGTATTGCCGAAAAAGTTATTGAGCGACTTGACTTAAACGCAGAAATTACTCGAAACTTAGATGATGCTGATATAGTAATTGCTCATAAAAACTTTATCAAAGGCGGTGCAAAAGTACTAAGCACAGCAGAAGAAAATAGAATTCAAATATTCTACGTAAAAACAAATTCAATGGCACAAATTCAAAAAGTCATAAAAGAAGCATTAGATATAGCAGAATTGAATGAAAAACAATCTTTCTACGACATTACAGAAAGAGCATTAGACGAAGCAAAAGCTGCGATTGAAAAAGTTCTAGCAGGTGCAAAAGATATTGAATTAACTCCACAAAATCAACAAATTAGAAAACTTCAACACGAACTTGTTGAACAACACAACTTAGCAAGCAAATCTGTTGGAGAAGGTGAAAATCGCCACTTGAGAATAGTTGGCGGGCAAGATTATCAAGAAAAAACTGGCTCTTAAAAACCCAATAAACAATTAAATAATTGAAAAAAAGTTTGAACCCTTTCTTAAACGCGAGGAAACTACGTCATTCCATCAACTTTGAGAGAGGGTTCCCGTTTTTATAAAAACTCAAAAAATCAATCCTTTGATATTTTGAAAACCCTTATAAAAAAAGATGACTTTTAAAAAATATCCATTAAAAGATTGATGTAATATTTTCTATTGTCATTTATTGTAGTGGTGGGAGATATTACGGTATTTCCAAAGGGGATAAATCAAGGGATAGTTGTAATGGAAAATGAAATCCAAAATTCAATATCTACAAACGAGTTGTACAAAGAGTACGACTGGTATCAAAACACTTTTCCTAAATTGGTTAAGGATGCGTGCGATGACTTCTTTGCGAACAATTTTGATATTGAATTTGTAGGATTAAGTAAAAACATCAATTGCCTATTAGACAATGAAGCTTGTTTTGTTACTAAAATTCGAATAAACAAAGATTATGATGTTTATTTCAGAATGACAGAAAAGGCTATTTCAATTATTTTGAATACTGTTTTGGGGCAATCAAAAAACAAATTCAACATCAATAAGATATCCGAATTAGAAGCAAAAATTATAACATCCTTTAATAGTACAATGTTTGATGCTATTAAAGAAGAACTTGATGATCCAGATCCAAGTGAATTAAAACGCACAAATTTTGACGTAATCCATCTTTCATTCATTATAAAGAGCAAAGATGAATATTCAAAAAGTGCTGGAAAAATTTTCATAACTATTCCACAAGTACTAGTTGAACCAGAAGAAATAGAATCAGAAGAGAACAAATTTTCTGATGAAAGCTTTCCAAATGCAGAAACTTTCGCAAAGATTATTGTTGGGAAAACTAGATTTTCACTTTATGATGTAAAAAATCTTGAACAAGATGACTTAGTAGTTTTTGAAAACAGTAATATTGAACATTTAACTTTATCCATATTCGGAAACCAAATGGATATAAAGCTAGAACCAAATATGGATATACTTATTCCCGAAACAGACGATGGAGGAGATAATATGAGCGATGATTCTCAAAAAAATATATGGGACAGTATTGAAGTCGATATGTATGCTGAATTTGATTCAGTAAAAATAACCTTAGGAGAATTAAAAAATATTGAAACGGGGTTAGTTGTAGATTTGACTTCATTATACAACAACAGCGTAACTTTAAAAGTTGAAGGAAAACCAATCGCAAATGGTAGTCTTGTTATTGTAAATGACCGTTATGGGGTAAAAATAAATGAAGTTCTAGCGGGAAACAATGCGGGAATTTCACCTTCAAACGCAACTCCTCAAGACCAAAATTCTTTTGATGATGAGGATGAAGAAGAGGAAGATGAAGAAAATTACTCTGAAGAAGGTAACGAAGAAGAATCAGAAGGCGAAGACAACAACGAAGAAAATGATGAAGACTTCGATTACAGCGACTTTGAACTAGAAGACGAAAATATTTAAAAATTTTTATAATCAAATCTATGGGGAGATAGAAACAAAATGCACATGGGCAGTTATGTAATCAATTTTACAGTTTATACAATGGCAATGTTAGGATTAATTTTCTTTGCCATATTCATTTATAAAAAAGTTATAAACGGAGGATTATGCAAAAATAGTAACAAATTTTTGAGCATAGAAGAAACTATGAGCATAAATCCAAGAAAATCTATCATGGTTGTTCGTGCAGGAAACGAAAAATTCCTTATAGCATCTGATATCGATAGAACAACAATGCTTTCAAAATTAGAAGGTCCTAAAAAGATTTCAGCACAACAAATCTTAGAACAAAATTTAGCCAAAAAGTACGAAAGATTTGAGAACACTGAAAGATATGAAAATTTTGACAACCTAATTCCAAAAGAAAACATCCAAATAGATGTCGAAAAACAATCTCAAAAATCCATGAGAATTGCAGATTTAGACGTTGTTTATCCACAAAAAGAACATATTACTTTAGAACCAATTAAGGATAAAAATCCTCAAGGTAGGCGTCTTGAAAAAACTCAAATGGATAGAAGAGAAGCACCTAAAACAACAAACAAAACTGTTGTTCTTGATTTTGAAAAACCAAAATCACACGGATTTTCTACGATGAAGGAAATGGCAAAAAAAATTAACGAACTATAAAAATAACAACAAAAGGAAAGATAAAAAATGGATCAATTGCAAAACTTAAATCCTGTAATACAGATGCTAGTGGTAATGACATTATTCTCATTACTTCCTTTTGTATTCTGTTCAATGACAAGTTTTTTGAGATTTGTTATTGTATTTTCAATGCTAAAAACAGCGATGGGTACTCAACAAGTTCCACCTGCAATTGTAATTATCGGGCTATCTATAATTTTAACATTTTATACAATGGGAGGAACATTCCAAAAAATGTATGACATGGGTTCTGTTCCATATCAAAAAAATCACGATATGATTGCAGCCATAAATGAAGGCTCAAAACCATTAAAAGAATTTATGTTAAAACAAACAAGAGAAAGCGATTTGACATTTTTTGTCGAACTTGCACATCAAACAAAGCCAAAGTCACCAGATGAACTATCAATTTGGGAAATCGCTCCAGCATATATTATTAGTGAACTAAAAACTTCATTTGAAATAAGCTTTATCATATTTGTACCATTCATCATTTTAGATTTGGTTGTTGCAAATATTCTATTAGCATTAGGTATGTTCATGTTGTCACCAACAATTATTTCAATGCCGTTCAAATTACTAATATTTATTGCAGTAGATGGCTGGGCATTAATAGTCCAAGGACTTGTTTCAAGTTACAACTAGAGGATTTAAAAGGACAAAATCGATGGAAATTTTATTAGAATATTTAGCAAAAGGATTTTTAATAATGTTGGCAATTTCAATGCCATGCGTTCTTGTTGCAGCGGGAATTGGTCTTGTTGTTGGTATTTTGCAAGCGGTAACTCAAGTTCAAGAACAAACAATAGCAGCCGCTCCAAAAATTCTCGGAGTTTTCCTAGTTATCGTAATTGGAGGAGTTGGATTTATCAAACTTTTGACTAATTTATTCCAAGAAGGTATGGTTCTAGCTTTTAATACAGTTCCGCAAAGTGAAAGTTTTGTATTAGATTCAAACTATCACAAATACACAACACCTTTTGCAGGCGAAATGAAAGATAGATTTAAAAATGTTGATAATATCAACGAAATAATGAAAAATCCAGGTAAAGTTCCATACATTGACAAATACCAAAGAGAAAAATATACTCCAGCAGCTAAAACTGCAATGCCAAAACCAGACATGGTTGAAACAAAGAGGATTTTAGGACAATAAATAAATGGAAGCAATAATAGCAGAGTTAATTAAAATGTTCCCAAAGATAAATACCTACCTTATGGCGGGTACTTTTGTCTTTGCAAGATTGATTGGCTTTTTCAGATTTGCTCCAATTTTTAATAGAAAAGATTTTCCAAGTTTAGTTAAATTACCGTTAGCATTGATTATTACAGTTTTTATGGTTCCATTTTTACATCCGGAAAAATGTTTAACTCAATGCGATTCTTTTATGCTTTCAATAGTATTGAATATTGTTGTCGGAGCAATGATTGGTTATATGGCACAATTGATAACAATTGCGATTGATTGTGGAGCAGAAATGATAAATATGCAAATGGGTTTGTCATCTGCAACAGCATTAGACCCAACAACATCTGCTCAAGTTTCAATTTTAACTAAAATGATTTCACTAATGGGAATTTTAATATTTATAAACCTTGGTGGAGTATATTGGCTTTTCAAAGCACTATTAAGGAGTTTTGAAATTTTTCCAATATATGCAACACACGTTCCACTTCCAGAACTTATTAAAATGGATTTGTTAATCAAAATGTCATCTAACACTTTGTACATGGGATTACAAATTGCATCCCCAATTTTATTAGCAACTTTAGCTCAAGATATCATTTTGGGGGTAATTTCAAGAACCGCACCCCAAGTAAACGTATTCCAATTGAGCTTCCTATTCAAACCAGTTTTGGGAGCTGCAATTATGGTTTGGATTTTACCAATGCTTATGAACGTAATTGAAGAATATTTTTTGAGTTTTGCAAATATTATTTAAAAATTATAAAACATCTAAAAGCCATTTAAGACAAGTTATTTCAAAACTTCAATAACATCATAATCAGTTAAATATGGAAGATGAGCTTCTGTTATAAGTTCTCCAGGCAATAATATAGAAATTCCAGGAGGACATTCTGCCACAACTTCTCCAGACAATCTGCCCACAGCTTGATCTTTAGGAATAATTTCTTTTTCTGAAAAGTATGCTTCTCTTAAATTCTTTTTGATAATTGGAGTCAACATTGGCATATGTTTCTTATTTTCAAGATAATAAATATCTTTATAATCATGAGTATCAATTTTTTTCAAACAATTCACAAGATATTCAAAATCAGAGCGTTTATTTCCAATATTACTTAATATTAAAATGCCTTCATCAGAAGCACTTTCGACTTCAATACCAAAATCAATTTCCAAAATAGACTCAAGTCTTTTTCCAGAAAGACCATCCGCTTTTATAAATATTTTTGTAACATCTGTTTTATAGCCAAAGTCGGATTTTAACTGATGTATTGAATCCATTTTATCAATTTCAGTTCTCAAAAATTTTGCATTAGAAATAGCTCTTGCTAATTGCTTTTGCCCTCTTTGACTTTGCAAATTTGCACGAGCAGCATCTAAACTTCCTAATAACATCAAAGATGGACTTGTTGTATGTAACAACATCAACGAACGTTCAACATCTTCCGCATTTATTTTAGAATCTTTACTTATGTGAAGCATTGACGATTGGCTCATACTTCCACCAGTTTTATGCAAAGAGTGAACAACAATATCTGCACCCAATTTTAAAGAAGTTTCTGGCAGTTTTTCATTAAAATTCCACAAACAACCGTGAGCTTCATCAACAATTAACGGAACATTGTATTTCTTACAAATTGTAGAAATTGATTTTACATCAGATACAACACCTTCATATGTCGGATTTGTAATCCAAACAGCCGAAACATCATCATTTTCTTTAAGAAGTTTTTCAATCGAATTAGCATCAATATTACCCCAAAGACCCCAATCACTGAATTTTTCAGGAATAACCCACAATGGTTCTGCTCCAGAAATTATTAATCCAGTTAAAATGGAACGATGACAATTTCTATTTACAATAACTTTTTGCCCTTTTTTTGTTAAACCCATTGCAATTGCTAGGTTTCCAATAGTTGAACCATTTATCAAAAAGAATGTTTTTTTAGCTCCAAATGCTTGTGCTGCAAGTTCTTGAGCTTCTTTTATTGGACCAGTTGCAGGAGTTAAAGTTCCTAAATTATCAAATTCATCAGTAGTATCAACCATTAAAGCTTTTTTACCAATTAAATTTCTAAATGCTGGTAAAGTTCCAAGACCTTTAGTATGTCCTGGAATATGAAATTGATACGTAGGATTATTGTAAGCAGCTTTTAGTGCATCAACAATAGGGGCTTTTATTTTCGTCTGTTTATTAAATTTAATTTTATTCGGCATAATCGCAATATACATCAAAAAAATTATGAAATCCACAAATTTTATGCTATAATTGTCACAAATGAAACGAATCTTAAAATTTGTAGTAGTTTTTTCAATAATTTTTACCCCTATAAACGTTTGTGCAAACGGTACAGATGAATATTTAGTTGCTGATTTACTTGAAAATTCTCAGCCAAATGAAATTGTCTTGAATACAAAAAATAATCCCAAAAATTCAACCATTTCAGAAAATCCCGCTGACAAAATAGACACTGAAGAAAAACCAGAATCTCAAATATCAGAAGATAAAAAATCGAAAGAAGCCGAAATCGATTCAGTTATGGATAACTCCGAATTAGATTTTGAGTTTTTCAAAATTTTCGACCAAGACAATGACAATGTTATAGACGAAGACACAATTGTAGGGAAAATATATCATAGTAAAATTACGAGAACAGATGTTCCATCATTTTTATTAAAAGAAGAATTAACTCATAGATTTCAAAAAGGACCTGTTCACAAAATCCAAGCATATGGAGGGTTCAGAGGTTCACTAAATTCAATATTTACTCCAAATTATTCGACAGATTATGACAATTTAACTACACAAGTTGGGATGTATGGGAAATTCAACAATCCTAATTATCGATTTAAAATCGCCGTGAACCCAATCCCAAGAACAGATTCAAATTATTTAGAAAGATTTATATCTGATGCATATTTAATTAACACATCAATCCCACACCATCAAATTATTGCAGGTTATTCTAGAGTTCAAACAGGTATTGAAGGCGGAACATCTTCTTACATCCTACCATTCGTTACTCGTTCACAAATAGCAAGAAACTTCGGGAGTGCAAGATCTTTAGGAGTAAAAATACTAGGGAATTACAACTACATTGACTACAACATTGGAGTAGGCTCTTCTGGAAGATACATAACAAGTGGTATGCCTGGAATGGAATTCACTGGCTGGGTGAACGTTAAACCCTTTGGCTCAGAAGATAAAAAATTCGGAAAACTTACACTTGGAGGTGGATTTAATGGTGGTCATAACGACATAGATTATAGCGTTGGGAGCATTTATGTCGGTTATAAACACAAAAAATTATGGGCAAATTTTGAAGCTGGAATAGCAGACGGGTATAGTGGTTCTAAGGGAGTAAGTGCAAATAAAGCAAGCGGCTACGCTCTTACTGCGGGCTGGAAATTCAACCCTCAATGGCAATTAATTGGTAGAATTGACCAATTTGACCCAAATAGAGATGTAGCTGGAGATTTGAAAAGAGAATACACTATTGGTGTAAACTGGTTTATCAAAGGTCAAGCACTTAAAATTGTATTGAACTACGTGTTCTGCCAAAATCAAAATAGAGACGACAGTCACAAAATTATTTTAGCAACTCAAATTTTATTATAATTTTCAAATAAAAACCGCAATCTTGGTCAAAAATTGCGGGCGTAAAAGATTTGGTAAATAAACACGAGAAATTAATTAATATATTGAATTAATAGATATAACATGACAACAAATTTTCACCTGTCATTTTCATCTTTTTTAATGCTCTCAATTCAGTTTGACGAATACATTCTTTAGTTACGCCATAAATATTTCCAATTTCTTCAAGGGTATAACGTTCTGTATCATCAAGTCCATAACGCATTTTCACAACTTCTTGCTCTCTTTCTTTTAGGGTAGAAATAACGTTTTTAATATCATCTTTTAAAGATTGATATTCAGCATTTTCAGAAATCAAACTAGAATTATCCGCTAAAATATCCGCAACATTCAAATCTTTGCCATCACTTTTTTCAAGCCCATTTTCAATAGAAATTGTTTTAGTATATGCAGATAAAAACATTTCAATTTTATCAGGGGCAATATTCATTTTTTTTGCGACTTCTTCATTTTTAACTTGAGATGTTGCATTTTGCTCCATTTGATATTTCACTTTAGAAAACTTTGAAAGAGTTTCTTGAATATAAACAGGAATTTTCATACAGTGAGATTGTTCAGAAATAGCCTTAAACATAGATTGTTTAATCCACCAACTTGCATATGTTGAAAATCTATAACCTAATTTATGATTAAATTTCTCTGCTGCAATCATCAATCCAAGATTTCCTTCTTGAATTAAATCAATCATAGGAACTCCAGACATATGAATTGTTTTCTTTGCAATAGTAACAACTAATTTTAAATTTGCTTGGATTAATTTTTGCTTTGCTTCACTATCACCTTGCTCAATTTTTTCAGCAACAATTTTTTCTTCTTCTGCTGTCAATTGTGGATAATCTGCAATCTCTCTTAAATAAGCGGTCAATGTGTTATCATTTTGACCTTCTACAACTTCTTTTTTTGCAGGGTTTGAATTTTGGGTAGTAACCTTCATCACAATAAGTTCATCTCTTCTCATAAACATTAAACTCCTCAGTTTGCATGGAAAATTTTGGCATCTTTTGGTAAGTGCCTTGGGGTAAGTAACACGAGTATATATACTTTTTATATACCCATATATATAACAGGTGTGACATCATGTTACGACATGTTACAAAAGAAAATAATTAATTTTTATGAAATATGCGATACTATAGGTTTTTCGTACTATAATAAAATCAATAAAATATAGGAGAGAGATTTATGAATTTTAAAGAAAGATTACAAAAATTAAATAAAAAGAATATTGCAATTATAGTTGCTATTTTATTCCTTGCTTCAATAATATCAATATGCGGTTATGAATACTATCAAATGAAACACTTTGAAAATACAACAATGGCTCCAAATGAAAATGAACCAGATTTGACTGCACCAGAACAAGAACCTCAGCAAGAACCAACTAAAAAACCTTCTGAATACAATATTGGTATTTCCTATGATAAAGCAATTAAAGGAAACAAACCAATTATGGTATTATTCTATGCAGACTGGTGTCATTACTGTATTAGATTTATGCCAACATATGAAGAACTATCAAAGATTTATAAAAAAGATATGGCATTTTCAAAAGTTAACGTTGAAGATCCAAAATATGCAAACCTTGTAAAAAGCATAGGCATTACAGGATTTCCTACAGTATATCTAATTGACCCTAAATATGACAACAGAGTTCTATTATCAAACGCAATTTTTGGTGATATAAAACAATTACAGGTCGAATTAGACAGATTTTTAAGAATCAGAAAAATCCTAGATTCTAAAAAATAGGAAATAGTTTAATATATCGTAACAATATACTTTCTTTTTAAGTTTGTGTTTTGTATAATTCTATTGTTTCGGAATACCGAGACTTGGGGTAGCAGTTGTTTCCTGCATAAAGAACAGTTTATTAGCACTGCTCTTCAAAAAGTCGATATAGAAAATTGAATGTTAAATTTTGTTTACAAATGGGTAAATACTAGCAATTTTTTTTCTGTTTTTGACTCTATATAAATAGAAGGTGTATAGTTATGAAAGTAGATAGTTACAACAATTTAGGTTACGTAAAACCAGGTGCGTACACTCGCACACAAAAGGCAGCCAACCCAAATTTCAGAGGAAGCCTTACTGGAATCACTCCAGAAATTGCATCAGACACAGACAAACTTGTTGAATTCTTGTTAAAAAACAAAAAAGCAAGAGCCTTTATCAACAATTTTAAGTCATGGCAAGGTGAACTCGGTGGCATCATGATTACTGCAATTGGTACAGGTTTAATCGCTCCACTATCAATTGCCTTTAACCCATTTGTAAAATCAAAACCAAATGCAACAGAAGAAGAGAAAAAAGAGTTAGATAACACTAAAAAATATACAGCAATGCGTCAACCTATTTCTGCGGCTTTAGCAATTTTATTCCAAGCAGGGGCATTAAAACCAATTGATAAAGGTGTCAATGAAATGACTAATAACCCTGAGGCTGCTAAAAGATTCTGGGTTGTTCTTGATAGAAGTGCATTACAAAATAAAGCATACCTTGAAAGAATAATTACTCAAGAAATGAAAAAAGAAGGTACAACTTACCCTGATAAAAAGGCCTTCAAAGAAGAATTAGCAAAACGTGTTAAAGCTAGAGAAGCAGAGCAAATGACTAAATTGGCTGATGGATTAGCTGAAACAGGTAAAATTCAAATTGGAGAACGTTCATTTGATAATAAGAGCGTAGCAGAAATTCTAAATGCCCAAATTGATGCTTACGCTGAGAAAGCTAAACATTTCAAAATTAACGACGAAGGTTTAGATTTCTATAAGAATAGAGCAAATACATTAATTTCAAATGAAAAAGAATTAAAAGAATTATTTGCAACTCATAACCTCCCAACAGATGAAAAAGAATTAGAAACATATTTGAAAAAAGCAAAAGATTCGACTGCTAGTAACGGGGTTAAAGAACTTATTGATGAAATTCTTAAACGTGACCCAGATTGTAGAGAAAGCAGATGTCAAAGAACACTAGAAAGAATTGATAAAATTAAAGAAGCATGCAATGGTGACTTTAATCAAGAAAAATATCTTGAAAGCATGAAAGATGGTAACAAAAAACTTCAAGATATAATTGATGGTTTGGAATCTACTAAGATAAAGGATGTTGCACACGCAGATGAAAATGCTATTAAGCAAACATTAGGAAATATCGTAGAAAAATGTCACTACGATGGTCAAGATGGAAGATTACGCAATCTTCTAGAAGGTTCTGGTACATTCCTTCCAGATAAGAACGCTATTAAAGCTAAAGTAAAGAAAGAAGCTATTGAAGGTTATAAAGCTTTGGTAGAAGCAAATTACAAAGGCTTTAACCAATTAGCAAAAGTTGCGATTGGTGTTTTCATCACATTACCAATCACTTGTACCGCATTGAACTGGGTTTACCCAAGATTCATGGATATATTCTTCCCAAGCTTATCTGGAGCAAAGAAAGAGCCTCCAAAAGCAGAAGTAAAAACTGAAGAAGGAGGTAACAAATAATGTCTATTATCACTCCTATCGCATCAGGTTGTTCAAAAGTTATTGGACCACTTACAAAAACAAGACCAGTTAAAGGTTTGTGTAATTACTTTAACAAAGACTTTGAAAAAGCGTTAGCTTATTCAACCGTTGGTTCTATCGTTGCAAAAGACGGTATTGGTTGTGGAATGTACGTTTATCAAAGTATGCATAACAAAGATATTCCAGAAAAAAGAAGAAACTTTGTTGCCGCTTTAGACTTGACAAACGGGGTCTTGATGATTTTGGCTCAAATCGGAATGTTCTTTGCAATGAGAAAATTGAATGATAAATTATTCCACAAAATATTCAATAAGTCATTTGATAAAGCTGGACACGCATTCAAGACTTTAGCAGAACAAGTTCGTATCGTCCAAAAGAAAGCAGGAATTAAACCAGATATTAAAGATAATATTAAAATTCCATATGATAAAGTAAAAAATACAACTTTCGGCATTTTCAAATTCGTTACAGAACTTGCAGCAGCAACAATTTTAGGAAAACGTGTAATCGTTCCTCTAATTGCAACTCCGTTGGCTCAAAAAGTTGAAAAGAAAATGAATGAAAAACATTCAGCTGATGGTGCAACTTCTGAACCTGCAAAGGCTGAAACTCCAGCAGATAAGGAAGAAGTTAAAACAGTAGATCAGCCAGCTTCCGTAGCAGCTACTGAAAAACCAGCAGACGATGGAAATACAAACTTATTAGCAAAATATAAAAAATAAGGAATGACGTAGTAATAATAAAAAGGCTTTCAGTAAAACTGAGAGCCTTTTTAATTTTGTGTTTTGTGTAATTCCAAAACTAATTGCTGAATATGTTCCTTCACCGCGGGGGTAATAATCAAATTAGGCTCTGTGGATGCAAATTCATCCAGAGTAATAATCGCTTTTTTCTTATTTCCAGCTTTTTCATATAGAATCCCAAGCATAACTTTATTTAATGGATTATTATCTTGAGTGGAAGAATATTCTGATATTTGTTTTTCAATCTGCGATAACTTTTGATAACAATCAGCCAAATTTTGATAATATTCAAAATTTAAACTATATTGAGTTAGAGCATTTTTAAAACAATCAAGAGCCAAATTTGGATAACCAATCGTCATATATACTTTACCCAAATTATTAAAATATACAGCTGTTGCTTGTTTTTTCGGGTTAAGGCTAATTGCTATTTTAAACTCTTGAATTGCAGCATAATAGCATTTTTCTTCCACATACATAACCCCAAGGTTATTATGCTCAAACGCATTTTTCTCTGGGTCAATTACATAAGTTGCAATTGTACCCTTCGCTGCGAATACAGGCATTGCCGACATTAAAATAATAAGTATGGTTAAAAAATTTTTCATATAATTCTTCTATAATTATTCTGAGAAAAAATTCAAATTTTATACATCCAACTCCAGACCTTCATATGCTAGTTGAACATTTTTATTATTAGAGGTGTAATGTTCTCTAATTCTATTTAATTTTGTATCATCATAACCTGGGTCAAAATGGAAGAATACTAAACTTTTAGCTTTAGTTTGTTTCATTGATTCTGTCGCCATGTCAAATGTCGAATGTCCAAAACCCTGTTTTGGAGAATAAGAATTCATATAATCCTCAGTGGTATATTGAGCATCATGAATCAATAAATCACAATCCTTCGCAAAGTTAATAAATTTTTTATCCCCACCGAGATAACATTCTTTATCAGTTGCATATACAAGAGATTTTCCCTTATACGAAATTTTATAAATCATCACTCCATCTTGTGGATGAACATATGATTTATAAAAAGTAATCAAGACATCATTTTCATCAACTTCAACATTAGGAGTTGTTAAAACTGGAGGTTCATTTGGCTTTAATAAGATTGCTTGCTCATTAGAAATACTATTGATTTCCATAGTACACGCAACATCACCTAAATCAAGTGGAAAAGATTTTCCGAAAACAAGCTCTGATAAATCCTTTTCCAAAGAAGAATTATTAGAACTTGGCCCATAAATTTTAAGCTTTGTAGATTTTATATGAATAGGTTTAAAAAACGTCAACCCTAACAAATGGTCTTGATGAATATGCGAAATTAAAAGAGTTGCACAAATTGGCTTACGTTCTTGTGGATTTATAGACGAAGCAATATATTTTTCCATCAAATCATCACCCGCACTAACAATACCAGTACCAGCATCAAGCAAAATCAAATGTCCGCCAACATTAACCTCAACACAAGATGTGTTACCACCAAAAAGCATAAAGTTTTTATTGCAAACAGGAAAACTTCCCCTTACACCTCTGAATTTTACTTTAAAATCTTCCATATAAAGCCCTCATTCAAATTACTTTTTAATTTCGTAAACTCCACTTTGATCTTTTGGTTCTCCTGCATACATTGCACCAGAGAATACTAAAAGTTTAGCCATTTTTTGAATTGTTTTTTCCCTTGTTTCATACCATTTTAATTCAAAAGTAGTTTTATCCTTGTAGTTTGTTACATTAACAATTCTAAAAGCATTTGGGTATGATACCAACGCTGGAGTAGCGACATAAAGAACATTATCATGTTGTACAACTTTTGTTGCGTGATAATGACCTTGGAATACTCCAATAGGATTTTTATAACTTTCAATTAAACTCATCACTTGAGTTGCATTTTTCAATTTGTGATTTGGACTTGCAAACGGTTCCACAATTGGGACATGCATAAATATCAAAACGGTATCATTCTTAGATTTATCCAATTCATTTTTCAACCATTTCAACTGATGTTCATCGATGTAACCATTAGAAGTTAATCTATCTGTAATTATGTCGTCCAATACAATAACCTTGTAATTCTTCTTCGGTTCAAATGAATAATAAGCATTCTTGAAAGTATAATTCTTATTAGCATCTTTCAACATATCCATATAAACTTGAGTAGTTAAATAACCTCCAATACATCTATCATGATTTCCAAAAGCGAAATACCATGGAGCATTAAGATTTTCAAGATGAGGTAGAACGGCCCTTAATTCTTTTTCAAAGGGTTTATCAATTAAGTCACCAGTAAACATTACAAAATCTAAATCATTATGTTCATTAAGTTGAGTTACAGCATCATCCAAAAGTCTTGGAGATTCACCAATCATTTTAAAAGTTGTATTAGAACCATTTTCTAAAAAGTGAACATCACTAACTTGAGCAAACTTTAAACTTGTGGATGCACTATATGTTTGCAACCCCCACAACATGCCTGCTGTTAAACAAATTGTAATTATCCCATTAGCAAGTTTTGTAAAAAAAGTTTCTTGCTTTTCGTGATGTACTTTTCTTGTATTTTTTCTTCTTTTCATACTAATTTTGTTCCAATATTTTCTTAATTTCATTGTACTTGTTTTCAAGATATTCGTCATCATCAGAGAGGATGATTGCTTTATCTATATTTGATAAAGCACTTGTGTAATTTCCAGCGGCATAATCACACAGTCCCATATATTCATATATTTTAGAGGTTTGAATATCTTGAAGAAGAGAGTTGAATATTTTTTTAGATTCTTCGTAGTTACCATATTTATACAAAATTTTTGCTCTGTCAAACTGATATTCTGGGCAATCATTTAATTCTATCGCCTTATCATTATCTGCCTTTGCTTCATCAAGCCTACCAAGAGAAAATTCGGCTCTTGATTTTACCGCATAAGCCAAATCATCCTTTGGGTTAAAGGTTAAATATTTATCAATTGGATTTATCGCAGAATTATATTCCCCAATTTCGTTTAGAACAATTGCTTGAGCCAAATAACTTTGAGCAAAGTTAGGTCTAGCCGAAACGGAAGAATTAAATGCATCAATTGCCTTTGAATACTGATGATTTCTTCTGTAAAAATTTCCAAGATAATAATACGCCAAATAAGCATTATTAGTTTGAGTGCCTTGTAAAAGAGAAGAAAGTTCCTTATCTTCATCCCCAATTTTTCTGTACTCTTCTGCTTGTTTCACCATTGGATTTACAGATGAGACAAATGTCTTATTGTCTTTTGACATTACATGAGTTAAACCACGTTTCAAGTCTTGAGCCTGTGTATTTGAAGGATTTATTCTCAAAATATTATCTAAATATTGCATTGCAGAAGCATAATCACCTTCAGCACTATAACTTGCAGCCATGTCAAAATAATCTTCTTCAATTTCATTTGAAAAAACAGGAAGATTAAAACAAATTACAGAGGTGAATACAATAGATAGTAGTAACTTTTTCATACCTGAATTATAGCATAAATCTAATCAAACAATGCGTTAATTTTATCCGTAATATCTTGTGGATCAATTTCATTTGTAATTTTATTTACATCTTGTGCAATTTGATACAATTTTGCAGCTTCAATTTTTTCACCAGTAATTGCAATTGAACGAGCCAAGTTAAAATGAGCCAAAGCATAATTTGGATTATATTCCACCGCTTTTTTAAACATATCAATAGCTTCTTTTACTCTTCCTAAATCATCAAGATAAATTACCCCAAGATTGTTATATGCGATAGAATAACTTTTATCATATTCAATTGCGTATTCGTATTCTCTAATAGCCTCATCTGTATCGCCCTTACCCCAATATAAGAATCCTAAATTACAATGTATCTTAGCATTTTTAGGATCTAAATCAAGAGCATTACGGTAAACGGCAAGTGCATTATCATAATCTTCTTTATCATAAAAAGCACTTCCTAAATTTACATAAATATCAATATCTTCTGGAGTTAAAAGATAAGCACTTTGATAAGAAGTAATTGCCGCATCTAAATCTTGTTTTGATTCTTGGAACACATATCCTAGAGTTTGATTTACAACACTTGTCCACTCTTTGCTTGGGTTTAAAGTTACTGCAGTTTGGAAATGAGAAACTGCACCCTCAATGTCCCCTTTAACATATAAAATATTTGCTAAATTAGAATGGAACTCTGGCATATTCGGCATTATTTGAATTAATTTCTGATAAACTTCAATTGCATTATCATAATCACCTAAATCTTCATAAGCCTTACATAGATGTCTGTAAGCTGGAATATTCAAGCTATCAAGCCAAATAGCCATCTTGTATTCAGTAATTGCATTTTCAAATTGCCCTAAAGAAGAATAAATATCCCCCAAAAGACAATATAAAGGAACAAACCCTGGAGCTTTATCCACCGCATCAATATAAACATCAACAGCATCATCAAGCCCATTTGATTGAATTTTCAAATAACCTTTCATAAAAATCGGCATAAATTTGATATAAGCAAGAGATTCTTTAACTTTCTTTATTGCTTCTATATCAAATGGAAGAGTCAATACAGACATTACGTACTCCCAAGCAGACTTAACCTTGTTTTTAAAAATTCTAAATGACGATACTTTATACAAATTATGTAATAAAAAATGAGCTCTAGAACTTTTTAAAGGGCTAAATTGAATTGCTTTTTTCGCATTGAGTTCTGCATCCAAAAATCTTGCTTTTTTAGTATAAGTTTCAGCAAGCATATAATACGCTTTTGCATATTTAGGATTTTTCTTTAGCGCTGTTTCAAAATAATTTACGGCTTTATCCAAATCCCCTTTATAAAACTGAGCAACACCAATTTTGTAATAAATCTCATAAGAATCAATGTAAGATTCCAATGCAATTTGGTACTCTGTAATTGCTTCATCAATATACTGACAAGATGAATAAATATCTAAATGCCAAGCAAGATATAAATCCCCTAATCTTAAGTGTAAATCCGCATTTGTAGGATCTTTTTGTAAACCTATCTGACAAAGTTCAATCGCAGATTTTACATTGCCTGTTTTAATTTCTTTTTTTATTTTTTTATCTAATAATTTTGTATCGTTTTTCATTTTCATAAATAGCTCTTTAACAACAATTGTAATTAATTTTATATAAAAAAGCAAGTGAATTAACATAATTTTGTGTATAATGATTTTTATATAAAAAGGGAGTAGAAGAGATATGACAGAAAACAGAATTTACTTTGTAGATGTTACAAATCGAGATGGAGTACAAACTTCAAGATTAGGCTTAGCAAAATTACAAAAAACGATTATAAATCTAATGCTAGATGATATGGGCATCACCCAATCAGAATTTGGATTCCCAACTACAAAACACGAACTAAACTACCTAAATGGAAACCTAGAACTCGTAAAACGTGGGGCAATCAAAACAACAAAATTATCTGGCTGGATGCGAGGGATGGCATCTGACGTCGAACAATCATTTCAGAGGGTTCCAGACTTGCAATATGTAAATCTTTCTCAATCTACTTCCGAACAAATGATTTACGGAAAATATTTAGGAAAGAAAACTCCAGATGATATTATTGCAATGACAAAAGAAGCTGTTGAATGTGCAAAAGATAAGGGTGCAAAAATTATTGGTGTAAATGCAGAAGACGCATCAAGAAGCGACATAGATTTCTTAATTCGATATGCAAAAGAAGCAAAAAAATCTGGAGCATATAGATTCAGATATTGCGATACGTTAGGCTACGAAGACCCTCAAACAACTTACGATAGAATATTTAAAATTGCAAAAGAAACTCAAATGCCAATCGAACTTCATTACCACAACGATTTAGGAATGGCTGTTGCATGTTCAGTTATGGGTGCAAGAGCAGCAATTGATGCGGGAGTAGATGCTTATATCAACACTGCAATTAACGGAATGGGCGAAAGAGCAGGGAATGCAGATTTAGTATCTTGTCTTTTAGCTTGCCTAAAATCTGCTGGATTTAAAGGTAAATATAAAATTGATGAAAATATTAAACTTGATAGAGCTTGGAGATTAGCAAAATATACCGCATATGCCTTCGGAGTTGAAATCCCTATTAACCAACCTGCTGTTGGAGATAATGCCTTTGCTCACGAATCAGGAATTCACGCAGATGGAGCATTGAAAGATAGAAGAAACTACGAATTATACGACTTTGAAGAACTTGGCAGAGGAGAACCTGAAATAATTGAAACAGGTCGAATGATTACAACAGGAGAGTATGGAGGAATTAAAGGTTTCCGTAACGTATATAATAACCTCGAAATTGAATTTAAAGATGAACATGAAGCAAGAAATATTTTGGAACTTGCTAGATATGCAAACGTTCATACCCAAAAACCACTAACCTCAAGTGAATTAAGATTTATCTACTACTACCCTGATATTGCAGCACAAGTTATGACAGTATCACCATATTATGAACCAATTGGGGCAATAAAAGACAGAGTAGAAGAAGAAAAGTTACATCCACCAGTTAGCGTGATTTAATTTGCTAAAAAGTTGAAAAGCCCTTTACAAATAATATGTAAAGGGCTCTTTATTATTCTAGAATCTTTTTACCTGCTTCGTATGCTTTTTGTAAATCTTTAGGAAAAACTTCTTCTCTATATTTCTGTTTTTCATTTTTATCCCAGAGTTCAGCATCATATTTATCATAATCAGTAAATTGGAAAGTATCATACGCACAAATTCTCTGAGGCTCTTGATATACATGAGTAATCCATCGTTCAAAAAATGCCACTGGACCAGCACCATTTGCAATATAATTTTCTTCAAAAATCTGTTCATTTACATTCATCGTGTAAATTACTGCCGTTTTTAATTTTTTAGGTGGAATAGTTGTATAATTTTCATCATATTTGAAGAATGGGAAAAATAATCGTTCAATAAACGATTTCATTACACCTGTAACTTCTCCAAAATAAATAGGGGAAGCAAACACAATACCATCTCCATAAGTAACTTTTTCTAGGACTTGTTTTAATCCATCGGGATAGGCACATTTGCCATAATTTTTACCACCTTTTAATTTACAGGCAAAACAACTTCTACAACCTTTAAAATCCACATCGTACAAATTTATAATCTCAGCAGTCCCACCTGCATCTTCAACTCCTTTAGCAAAACTTTGACACATCTTAGATGTATTCCAATCTTTTCTTGGACTACCATTTAGGATATAAATTTTCTTTTGTTCCATAATATTTTCTCCTTTATTATGATGTTATTTTGTCATATTATTTTCTTCTTTACAAGTATGCACTTTTAAGATATATACTATCTAAAATGGTAGAATAGAAGGTTTTATGGTAAAAAATAAAGTTGAAAAATTTAATTGTCCAATAGGCACAACACTCGGAGTAATTGGGGGCAAGTATAAAGTGTTAATTATCTGGCATTTATATAATGACAAATGCTTGAGATACGGGGAATTACAGAAAATTATAGAAAACATCACACCCAAAATGCTAACCTCTCAACTCCGAGAACTTGAAAATGATAAACTTATCACAAGAACAGTTTATCCAGTTGTGCCGCCAAAGGTTGAATACACCCTCACCAATTTAGGAGAAAGTTTAGTTCCGATATTATTTGAAATGAAGAAATGGGGAGAATTTTACGAAAATTCTCAAAAGAATTGTTAAAACTTTGGCAATTTTTGAAAAATAAAAACCTTTATTATAGTATAAGTAAGCAATAATACTGTAAGGGGAAGTAATGGTTAGAGTCACCAAAATCGTTCAACAGATAGTTCCAAGCGACTTGAAAAGAGCTAATACAATGATTTCTGGAGCATTAAAATCTGGATATAAAAAAGGCTCTATTTATGCTAAAGAAAATAACATTACAGGAGTTAGAAAAACTTATACAAAATCTAAATCCGCAGTAAAAGAATTAAAAACACTAAAATTTTCTAAAGACGATATTCCAGCCATAGCAGCTGCCATTGCGGGTGTTGCACCAATTCCAATTCCTGGATTAAGTTTTATGGTCTATGGAGTTGGACACGCAATTCAGTACGGGATAAAAAACGCAAGTAAAATCACTTCTTTATTTCGCTAAATCTCTGGGTTTTTAACTAATTTAGGTTTTGCAATTGCATCTTTAATTTTGTTAGCAACGAAAGCTCCAACACCAGCAGAAATTCCAAGAACAACATAAGTCAACCCACCCATTTTATTACATTTAGAAACTTTTTTAGCTAATTCAGGTGATAATAATTCTTTTGCAATCTTATTCCCTCTTGCCGTTGCTTTAAATTCTTCCGCAATAACAGGAACAAATGCTAATGTTGTCAATTTCCCAACATTTTCCTTTATAAATGTTGTAACTTTATCAATTGGACCAGTTGTTTCTTCACCTTCAGCTTTTTTACGTTTACACATTGCAATTATTGGGAGTGACGGAATAACAACTAAACCCAAAAATCTTCTTGAATGTTGCACCATCTTCCAAAATTTACTTCCATTTTCATTTATTGCATGTCCCAATTCATGAAAAGCCGTAACCCCAGCTCTATCAATATTAACATGTACTGCTTTATCAGCATACAAAGCATTTACACCAAGTTTTGCGGATTCTTTAGCTTGAGCATTTACAAAATCTAAAATCGAAACTTTTTCTTTTCGCTTTATAACTCTTACCAAAAATTCTTTAACTAGTCTTTTCATACTCTTGACATCTGAAGGTTTACAGCCTGAATAATCCTTAATTGTAACGCCCTTATCTTTCATGCCCGTTGAATCAAGAGCTATTTTTAATGCTTTTCGAATTGCATTTGTATCTACTCCATTATGTTCTTTTAAAGCTTTCGCTAAAATTGGGCCACAAATTCCCTGGTTTGCCACTCTGTTAATTGCCCCAGAAGCCATACTCCCAACAAAATAACCTGCTGCGGATAAACCTATTCCAGGAGTTACATATTGATTGCCATTAGAGGATTGAATTGTTGACATTATTTCTACCTTTCAAAATTAAAACCTTCTATATTATAAATAAAACTCTAAAATTTAAAAAGTTGCTCAATCTCTCTTTTTGTTCGTTACAATTCTTATAAATAACTTTTTAGTGATATAATCAAAATATGAGCGAGAATCAAAAAATAAGTTTTACAACACAAAACCGTTTAATTATTTTCGGTTTAATCCTTAGTACATTACTAATCATGGCAATTGCTGTCTTTGCAACAATAAATATTCAAAAAAATTTGAATGAAAGTTATCAAAATTTTGGACAAGTTATATCAAAAATTTTAGCAATTGAAAGCGTTGATATGACAAAAAATGCTTCAAAAAAAGAAACATTTGAAATTCTAAAATCGCATTCTGATTCTATTTTAAAATCACATCATGATATTGTATTTATTGAATTTAGAGATGCTAATGGTAAAACTATTTATCGTGCAAAAAATAATGCAAATGAAAGTAAAAAAAGACCTAGCATAGCAGTTTCTTCGCCAATGACTAATGTCGTTGACAATTCAAATCTCGGCTCAGTAACAGTTGGATTATCTGGTTCAATCGTAGGAAAAGTTTCCTCTACAACAAGAGCATCAATTCTTTTTGTTTTTGTAATTGTTTGGTTAGTTTTTGCATTCGTAATTTTAATAAATACATATTTAATCACTAGAGAACTAAGAATCCTTCATAATGGGGTTAAAAAAATCTCATCTGGAGAATTTGGATTCAAAATTGAAGGAAAAGATGTTAGTGAAGAAGTTCAAGAATTATTTAATGCTTTTAACGATATGTCAACAAGACTAAATTTATATGAAGAACAAAATATTGAACAACTAACACTTGAAAGAAATAAACTTGAAGCAGTTTTGATGAGTATTGCCAACGGAGTTGTTGTATGTGACAACAACGACAAAGTTGTATTAATAAATAATCACGCAAAAGCATTGTTAGAACTAGAAGGCGACCAACTTTTAAATACCGATATTGAAAATTATGTCGATACAGAAGGAGAATATTGCTTCACTGAAAAAATTGAAGAATATAAAAAATTATCCCTAGAAGAAAAATCTAAAAAACAAATTACCTTCAATATTACAATTGATGGAAGAGTTTTAAAATCAATAATTTCTCCAATGTTCACACAATCAACTCACGATTACGTTGGATACATCATTGTACTAATCGATGTCACTCGAGAAATTGAAATGGATGAAATGAAATCTCAATTTATTTCAAATGTTTCACACGAATTGAGAACTCCTGTAACCGTATTAAGAAGTTATATTGATACCTTGTATAATTACAGCGACGAATTTGACGAAAAAACTAAAAAAGAGTTCGTTGAAACATTGAATACCGAAATAATTAGACTCAATAGTATGGTTAATGATATTTTAGATTTTTCACGACTTGATTCTAATGCAAAAATAGAAAAATCAGAAAACGATATTTCACAACTCGTTGATGTCTGTGTAAATCAAGTTGAAGTTCTTTTAAAAGAACACAATTTAAAAATTGAAGTCGAAAAAGATAATGATATTCCACTTTTGATGTTCAATTACGATGCTATTGCAAGAGCCTTAACAAATTACTTGTCTAATGCAATAAAATATGCACCACAAGATTCAACTATCACAGTAAGACTTTATAAAGAACCTGAAAATAACCAAGTTGTTGTTACTGTTAGGGATGAAGGAATTGGAATCGCACCAGAATTTCAGAAAAAGGTATTTGAAAGATTTTTCAGAGTTGAGAATAAAACTCATAGTGTTAAGGGAACTGGCTTAGGCTTACACCTTGTTAAAACAACAATCGAAAAACATCACCACGGACATGTATTCGTAAATTCTCAACCAAATCACGGCTCAACATTTGGTTTTTCATTACCGATTGACTTATCTAAAGTAGAAACAAAAGATGAGAATGTTATAGGTTAAAAATGTTTGTTGATATTATTTTAATATTTACTTTTCTTGCAGTATTATTTACTCATCCAATATCTAGAATGGGACCTAATGACCCACATAATCAAATGGTTGTACTTATAGCTACTGTTATAGTTTGGATTATATACACCATTAGGAATTTTCTAAATAATAAAAAATAACTTTTCCGCAAAAAATATTTTTACAAGATTTAATACCATATGATTAAATTAAATCCTCCTAAAATCACTCCATACTGGCTGAATGAAAACAGAAAACTTTGCGACCTTGTTGCTCATAACAAAGAGTTAGGAGAATTATCCCTCAACACAAGTCGATACGAAGATATTTCAGAACGATATGTTACGAAAATAAAAGATAAAAATAATAAAGTTTTAGGATATGAGCTTTTTTCCTTTGAAGATTTTAGCAACGATTTATTTGGTTATAGCATAAGAGTAAACCCTGAATTAAGACAAAAAGGACTTCGTTTAGGAGAACTTTTAAGACTTTCAAGTATCATTGAGATGTTTGAAAATAAAATAAACAAACTAAAAATATATTCAAAAGATACTGCAATATATTTTCATTCTAAATATAAATTTGAACCCAGTATAACCAGCTTCAAAGATAGAGATGAAGCATTAAAATCAATTATTAATAACCCGCAAAAAGGAATGGAAAAATTTATTCAATCTGCACTACAACTTTTAGAAAAAATCAAGCAACATGAAGAACCCGAAATTCAGAGAGAAGCAATAAAAGAAGCGAATGAAATTACAAAAGGATATATTGAAAAGGCACTAAAAACAAAATATGGTAGTGACATCTACCCATTCAACTATGGCATGGGAATGGAATTAACAAAAGATACCGTAATTAAAAATAAAGATTTTTATAATACTTTATTTCAAAACCACGGAATTGATTACAAAATATAAAA
>ERZ1024349.23-NODE-23-length-24081-cov-16.836344_pt1 | contig 24081 bp, 24 predicted proteins | sample MGYA00520789_ERZ1024349 | MGnify/ENA primary metagenome ERZ1024349 (study PRJEB33242, sample SAMEA3444257) | Homo sapiens | biome: Host associated; feature: Gastrointestinal tract; material: Stool | place: Uganda | collected 2011-01-01 ...
AATTGAAAATACTATCATACCCAACTCATGATGCGTAATAGGAGAATTATATTTTTTATTTGAATATTTTTCAATTATTCTCAAAATTCTATAAGCTAAACAAATTCCAATTATTGCAGTAGGAATAATAAACACTTTCAACAGGAATGCTAATAAAGTTAAGCATGTAAAAGCAATAAACAGCCCTTTATATTTTCCAAAATCTTTTTGAGTTGCCAAACCTTTAATTTGTTTGAAGTTTAAAATATTCCAAACAAACGGATAAACAAAGCAAAAACCAAATGCACTCAAAAGAATATCACAACAAAAATACATATAAACAGAACTTAAGTGAAATCCAACAAGTTCGGGCTCTTTGAACCATGACTTACAATTTGGACATTGCTCTACTTCATTACAAATTAAAGTTCCACAGTATGGACAATTTACATTTTCCTTTTCCACAATTATTCCCTTCATTCTACCCTACACCGATGCTCCGCCTTCATTCTTGATTTTATCAAGAACATTTTTTGAACCATCTACGGATTTTGTATATTTCAGTACGAAATCTGTTGCTTCCTGATCTCTGGCGATAGCTTCTTTTAGAGAAATTATATCTTCCATTGAGAATTTTCTAATTGCAGATGGAGAATTATCAATCAAAAATCGTTTGAACTTCTGCTGAACCTCATATTCAAAACCTGGGAGGTCTGATTTCAATGAATACCAACGGTAAAAATGATGTAACATGTAATATTTATCAATTACACCTTCTCGCATTACAAACATTGGTGGGGTTTTTAAACTAAACCCTCGCCCTACACAAATCGAAAGATATAAGGCCCTAAGTCCATGTTGTTCTGTAATTAAACCTTCTTCTTCTTTTAGCAATGCTAAAATTTTATCTGCATTATTTATCTTATAGACTGGAGTATTTGCAGCTTTTATATACTCCAAAAGTTTTTCTGGATTGCAATCAACCTGTTTAACTATTGCAGAAACATTTTCCCGAACTGATTCAATCAACTTTTTAGTTTCCGAATTCAACGTAAGATTACTTCCAGAACCAATAATAGTTTTAGATGTTTTATTAGAGAAACTAGTTTTTGTGGTATTTTTTAATTTTTCTCTCAAATTCTTTTCTTTCAATGAAAGAAGATAATATTTTATATTTTTAAATATATTGCTCATAGAAAGATTATAATTACAATTTAAAATATTTCACACATCCAAATATAGGATAATAATTTATGGTATAATAAACCTCGATATGAAAAAGTTCTTAGTAATTTTATTAATATTGTTTTGTCATAATGCCGTTTTCGCTATTGAAGATGTCAAAAAAGTTGACCTTGAAGAGGCTATGAACTCTGCAATCAAGAATAATATTGATTTACAAGCTGCACAAATTGATATTAATATCGCAAAGAACAACATAAAAGCAGCAAACAGATTGCAAAATCCATCATTTGATGCATTCTACAACTTTGGAGCTTCTGGCTGGACTGAACCAAGACAATTAGGCTTGAGCCAAACAGTAGAAATTGCCAAGAGAAAAGCACGAAAAAACTTGGCAGAATCTAATCTCAAACTTGTAGAAAAAAATGTTGGTTACACAAAATTTGACCTAAAAATGGATGTCAGAGAAGCATACATAAACCTTGTAGCAACAAAATCAATTCTTGAGACCCTAGAACAGCAACAAGTTTTGCAAAAAGAATTATTAACAATTGCACAAAAAAGAACCGCAACTCATTCCGTGCCAGAAATAGATATTATTCAAGCAGAAATTGCACTCAATCAAATGATTACACAAGTTAACACTGCAAAAGTTAACGTTAAAAGTGCTCTTCTTGATTTCAACAAAATTATAAATGACCCAAACGATATAACTTACGATAGCATGGATAATATTTTTGCGGAAGAAAACAACTTCAAAGAAATGCAAACCCCTTCACCAAATACAAATTTCCCAGAATTTACACAAATAAAAGAAAAAGCTCTAGCAAACAGATATGATATACAAATTGCAAAACAAGAAATAGATGTTGCAGAAAAAAACTTAACAGTTATAGCTCGTCAAAAAATCCCTGACCTTGAAATAGTCGGGGGATATGCCTACCAAATGCCACTACACACAGACGATAGAAGATTTAATAGCGGAGGATATCTCGGAGGAAGCATAGTAAATATTCCACTTTTTTACAATTATTCTCCAGAAATCAAAAATGCAACTCTTAAACTTCAACAAGCTGAATTGAAATATAATTCTGTACAAAATAAGGCTGAAAAAGATATTAAATCAGCGTATGAAAAATTTCTAACCGCAGGTGAAAATCTTAAATATTACGAATCAAAAATTTTGGTAAGTTCTGGCAAGCTTATTGATATATCTAAAAAATCTTACGAACACGGTAAATCTGATATTACCGCCCTAATTGTAATGAAACAATCTTACAAATCTATCATTGTCGGCTACACCTACGCTCTTGCAGAATATTACAATAGCTGGACAAATTTTTTAAGAGAAGTTAATGACGAAGATTTTCAGTTCTAAAAGTTCTACTTTTTTAAATAATCTTCAAAACGCTTGATATTAACTTTATACCCACAACCATCGTGTAATTTTGCAGGATAAGAAATTCGCTTGACTGGATATTTTCTACACATTCGTGGGCGGTTTTTATAATCAGAGCATAATCCATCTGGAGTGACAAGTTTACATGCAAAAATTAAATTCCCAAATTCATCTTTCCCTTTTATATAAAATCTTTTATATGTTGGGAAAATATTTTGCATAATCTTAAATTCTTCTTCAGTATAAGTGTCAACACTGTACATATAATTACAGCATTTGCCACATTTTTTACAACTCCCAGTAATTTCATATGTCATTCTTTCTGGAACAAAATATGATAAAAATTCATAAAATACAGATTTAATTAAATCTATTATCATATCAATATTCTAGCACAACAAAACCCCGAAAATAAAAGCCTCCGAAGGGATTTTTAAGATTGTTAATTTTTGGTTAAAAAAGAAGGGTTTTATGCAAAATAGATAAATAATATAAGTGTAGTTAATAAGTAGGTACTAAAGGAAATCGAAAGGAGTGTATTATGAGATTTTTATTAAAGAAAGCACCTGATAATTTTATTAAATCAGTAAACGATGAAATTAGTTCTATTTTAAACAGACATTTTGACAATTATTATCCAGATTATGGATACGAAGAAGATATGGACAAATTATCAATGCCTGTCGAAGTTACAGACAAAGATAAAGAATATGACATAAGAGCCGAATTGCCTGGCGTAAAAAAAGAAGACCTTGATATTGATGTTGAAAAAAATTACATCACTATCAGAGCTAAAAAAGAAGAAGAAAAGAAAGAAGATAACAAATTCTTCAAAAAATCAGAATTCAAATATGGTGAATTTGCTAGATCTGTTTATCTTCCTCAAGAAATTAATATTGAAAAAACAGAAGCTAAACTTGAACACGGAGTTTTGAAAATTGAAGCTCCAAAATTATATGAAACAAAAGACTCTGTAAAAAAACTTACAGTTAAGTAATTAAGTAGAGACGGTGGAAAGCAAAACTTTCCACCGTTTTTGAATCTTGTGAAACTATAATATACAAAAAGTAATACAAAATAATATATTTAGCCTTTTAAATACTAAAAGAAAATGGTACTTTAGACATTAAGGAGTGTTATCTTGAAGTTGAAATTATATACTGTTTAAATATTTTATCTAAAGATATTACACTATCGACAAAGTTTTCTTTACACAATTGATTATAAATTATCAAAATCTTTTTTTTATCATTATCATTAATTATATTTAAATCCAAAATTAATGCATTATTTAAATCATTGGGTTCAAACTTATCTAAGCCATCTCCATATTCGCGTTTATTTAGAAATAATATTTTTTGAGCAACTGGCGTTAGCAAATAACAAAAACATATATTTATAAATTCTTCTGCAAAGTTTTTATGAAAATATAGTCCATGAAATGTTGTTAGGTTCTTCGTCATCATTTCATTTCTTATAACTTTAATTTTATTTCTCGAAAAGACTGAAAGTAAAATTGGAGCAGGGTCTTTATTCTCTAATAGATACCAAGGTTTACGATGACTGGTTAAATAAGTTTTATCAAATCCTTGCTCTTCACCATTTTTAATATAATTAAAATCATTATTCAATTTCGAATTTATTCCATCAAACAAATACATATTTTTATTTAATATTACTAATTTATTAAATTCACTTTTGTTAAAAATTGGTACCGTAATATCCGCAGATTTTGTAATACATGGCAAACAAACTTTATTACTTAACCCTAATTCACTAATCTTTTTGCTATTTAATGTAAAAAACTTATTATTACCCGTAGCTATTCCTCTTTTTACCTGGGCTATTTCTTTTAGTTTTATTAAATTAGAACCAAAATTTGTATTTGTATTTTGGAAATATTGAATCCACTTAGTTTTAGGATCTAAAGAAGAAATTTTGTAAGTACATATATTTGATAATTTTTTAAGTTGATTTAATTCATTTATATTTTTTATATTTATAAAATTAATGTTTTCATGCTTCAAGTTTTCCAATAACAAAATACAAGACGTAGTTATCGCATCTTCAAACAAATTTAAAGAATTATCAAATTTTATTATTGAAACAAGCATTTTTGATTCTAACAAATATTTTTTTACTATTTCTCCATAATTTGTATTTAAAAATTCATATGGAATAATGTAACAACATCTTCCACCTTGAGATACTTCTTGCATGCTTTTAATTAAAAAATATATACATAAGTTTGAATAACCACTTAGCTTTATATTATATTTATCAAAAAATTCATTTATTATATGTGCCCTATTTCTAATTTTTTGAAATTTATTATAAGGTGGATTACATATAATAGCATCAAAGGATTGTTTACTTGAACTTAAATAATCTTGATTTTGAATATTAATTTTTTTGTATTTACTTTTAATAAACTCGCAAAAATTTTTATCAACATCAAATGCACTAATACGAACACTTTTATCAATACTTAATGCTTCTTCAAGAAAAACACCTTTTCCAACAGCAGGATCTAGCAATGTTTTTGGTTTACATTCCATCACCCATTTAACCATAAAACGGGCAATCTCTTTACTTGTAAAATATTGACTATATTTTTTTTTGTTAATCATTATAACTCAAATCCGAATAAATTTTTAAATTCTACTAAATTAATAATCGAAGCACTATTTTTGAATTTTACGTAATATAATAATCTCCCTCTACCAAGTTCTTTCATTGCACTACTGTGTTCTGGTAAATACACTTTAGAAAGAATATTTGTTTCTTTATTGGCATGAATTTTTATAGTCGTTTTATTTTGATTTTTTACATCATCTTCTATGAAATATTCTTTACCCTCCAAATCGGGATTACTAATTAATTGCAATATTTTTTCATAGGAAATACCGTATGCTTTATCAAAAAATACTTGAACATAAAAATGTGGAACATTGTATTTTTTTATCCAATTATAAACAACTTTTAAATCTTCAACTTTAGGTGTAATACTTAAAAAAGTCCTCTTTGAAACTTGATTAATAATATTTTTTAACTCCTTTAATAATAATGACAATTGTCGCAACTCACAAGTACTACGCCAACAAGGAGTCCTGTACGAGATAACATGAATATTTTCTGGTGATAACATATCAACAATTTTAAATAATTCATTATCTTTTGAATGTAAAAGACCTGAATACTTATTTAATATAATTTGTTTAATTTCAATGGCTCTTTCAATAAGTGAATTATTTCGAGTAATCATAAAATCTTCATATTTATCTATTAAAAATGCACTTGAACGAACCTCTATTCCACATTTAGCCTTTGGGACAATTTTCTCCAAATCCTCTATCGCAAACTTACTAATATTAGTAGTATTATATGGAAAATCCTTTTTATCAAAAATTAATATATCTGGCCGTTTTCCAATAGTATCAAGCTCATCTTGGTATTTTTCATAAAAATCTTTAAACCCTTCTTCACCTGCAATAATATCATCATCTCTTCCATATTTTACAGCTATATATTTCTGAGAGTTTGAATTAATTCCATCTAATAATGTTTTTTCAGCCCAATCACCCTGTTCTTTATTAGTTAAAAATTCCGATGAAACTTGTGTTGGAGCAGAACTTCTCCGTCTTTCTTCTTCAAAATTTATAATATTAGTATTCACTTTGCAAATTAATTCATTAATTTTTTCTAAATACATTAAATTCTTCCCCACAAACACATCTTAACATAATCATTACTTGGGACATTTTTCTATGTAAAAATAAAATAGGATAATTTGATTAAAAAATTACTTAATCCTCACATAGAGAATACTCAAACCTCATTGAGAATTACACATTTACGGCTAACTTCTCTATACAAATACAACTAGAATGGTTTTGTTTGGTTCAATTTCAAACGAAGTTCTCTAAATCTTGAAATATCTTCTTGTGTTTTTCCAGAATCCTTGAACACTGCTTGAGTTGTTGGGTGAACCATAAGAACATAATCCATATGAATTTCTAAGAAGTTATATCTTCGAGGAGATTGATTACCAACACGAGGATAAATTTCTGCATTCGTAACAGCCAAAAATCTTCTTTCTCTGTCATTCAAAAGGTCAGTTAGTTCTCTATTTGTATTTGTATATTTTGATACGTGAACCACACCCTTAATATCATGGTCAGCGGTTAAAATTGTTACTTCTATCGGAACTGTATCACTATGTTTTGCCATTTTATTATCCTCTATCTCTTCTTTTATTTTTATATAGTTGAGTCAATCTAACTTACCCAAGTATATTATATTTTGCGAGAATTGTCTATATGTTAAATTTTATCAACCGATTATTTTTTAAATCTTCCGCCATATACTTCGTGAACATCGACAACTGAAACAAAGGCGTTAGAATCAATTTCTTTAATTATATCAAGCATTTTAGGAAGTTCAAGACGAGAAATAACACAATATATTAAATCCTTATCTTGACCCGTATATCCACCTATACCTTGCAAATAAGTAACACTAATATCCAATTTTTCAATCAAGGCTTGTCCAATAGCAGTAGCCTCATCACTAATAATTCTAACAGATTTAGAACTATTCAAACCTTCCATAACCATATCAATAACTTTTGATGCAATAAAATATGTCATAATGGAATACATTGCACTTTCCCAGCTGAAAACTTTACCCGCAGCAAGATAAATGAAAACATTTATCCCCATAATAAATTCTCCAACTGAACAGCCAAATCTTTTCGCTACAACGAGTGAAAGCATTTCAGTTCCATCTAAAGAGCCTTCGTGTTTTAAAATCACACCAACACCAAAACCTAATATTATTCCACCAAAAACTGTTGATAAAAGCAAATCTCCAGTAACTTTATAATGATGGAATAAATTCAAAAACACCGCCAAGATAATGTTTGCATACACCGTCTGAACAACAAACTTCGCTCCCATTTTCTTGAATGCCATAATAATAAATGGAGTGTTAATAATTAGAATTAGCAACCCTAAATTTAATTTTGTGATATGGCTCACAATCATTGAAATACCGATTACTCCGCCATCAATGATATTATTTGGAACTAAAAAAGATTCTAATGCAAAAGCTGTAATAATTGCACCAATAGTTAAAAATAAAAGATTTTTAACCCATTTCATAAATTTTGAGAATTTCGAAACTTCTGCACTTTTTTCCATATTATTTCTCGTTTTTCTTTAATGTAATAAGTTTTTCCAAATTAAAAATTGGCTTTTTTACTTCATCTTCAGTTTTTTTATAACCAAGGATATTTTCCAAATCAGCTTTCAATGTAGGAATATCATCATACTTTTTCAAAGTTCCATCCATTGTCACTGAAACATCACCCGTTTCTTCTGACACAACCAAGCAAGCAGCATTACTAGATTCAGTCATTCCAATCGCTGCTCTATGACGAGTTCCATATTTCCAGCTAAGCTTTGGATCATCAGTCAAAGGTAACAAAACCCCTGCTGAAATAATTTTAGAACCATTGATTACAACCGCCCCATCATGAAGTGGAGTGTTTATGTGAAAAATTGTCAATAACAACTCAGTAGATACATCCGCATTCAGAATTGTTCCAACATCGTGATAAGTATTGCTCAAATCTTTTTGGAATACGATTAACGCTCCCGTATGAGATTTTGACAAATATTTTACAGCTTCAATAATTTCTTTTATTACGTCAATTGATTTATTATCAACAGTTTTCTTTTCGTTATAGAAAAGTTTTTTGAAGAAATCAATTTGCCCTAAATAACCCAAAAATCTACGAAGTTCTGGTTGGAAAATTACAATCAAACTTAACGCAACGAAAATAACGATAGATTTTAAAAATCCACCAATAATAGTCAAATCTAAAGCAATTAAAAGTTCGCTAATTACCCACATAAATACCAAAACAATTGCACCTTTTACAAACTTTTCAGAATGCGTATTGCGAATAAATTTTTGGTAAAAAACCATTAATATAGAAACAATTATCAATACTTCAAAAATATTTTTCCAGCCCAAAGTATCCTTCAAATATAAAGGCCAAGAGTTAATAAAATTTTGAAATATTGAAAATAAATTGTTTATCATTTTTTCATCCTATCAGGAATTACATCGTGCGAAATTATATCATCCAAAGATTCTCTCTTTACAATAATATCAGATTGAGAATCATTTACAAGTACCATCGCAGGTTTTTGAACTCGGTTATAATTTGAAGCCATTGAATAATTATAAGCTCCAGTATTATAAACGCAAAGAACATCTCCTTCTTCTGGATTTGGCAATTCAATTTCTTTAATCAAAATATCACCAGATTCACAAAATCTTCCAGCAACAGTTACTTTTTCCAAACTTTCATCTTCTTTTTTATTTGCAATTTCAGCCAAATACTCAGCTTGGTACATTGATGGGCGAGGGTTATCTGCCATACCGCCATCAATTGCAATATATTTTCTACCTTTCGGAACTTGTTTTGAACTACCAATCGTATATAAAGTTACACCAGAAGTAGAAATAATACTTCTACCAGGTTCCAAAAATACAGTTGGGGGTTCTATATTATACTTTTCTACAACTTCGTGCAATTTATCTACAATAAGCTCTCCAATTTCATAAGTGGAAGGAGGAACATCTTTTTCGGTATATTTTACACCTAATCCCCCACCAATATTGATTTCATCAAGTTTTAGCCCAAATTTTTCATCCAATCTTGCAATTTCTCTTACTAAAATTTCAATCTCATCTGGATAAATACTTGTTTCGAAAATTTGAGAACCTATATGTGCATGAAGTCCGTGTAATCTAATATTCTTATACTCATTAACAATCAATTCCACCGCTTCATCAATTTGAGTTAAATCAAAACCAAATTTAGAATCTAAATGACCAGTCTGAATATATTCATGAGTATGACATTCAATTCCTGGAGTTATTCTCAAAAGAATATCAACAATAGAACCTTTGCTTTGAGCAATTTCGTTAAGCAAAGCTAATTCAAAGAAATTATCAACAGAAATTCTTCCTACACCCAAATCAAGTGCTAGGTTTAATTCATCATAAGATTTATTACTACCATTAAACAAAACATGGCTCATATCGACACCAGCTTTGTAAACAGTGTAAATTTCGCCACCTGAAACAGTGTCAAAACCAAAGCCTTCATCATCTAAAATTTTTGAAATAGCACTTGTACAAAGAGCTTTTGAAGCATACATCATATGAGTTTTTGGATATTTTTCAAAAGCTTTTTTATAATCTTTGCAAATTGAACGTAAAGTAGCTTCATCAATCACATACAAAGGAGTATCATATTTTTGGACCAATTCAACAGCATCACATCCGCCTATTTCAATATTTCCAGCCGAATTTCTTTTGGTAGTTACTGGTTTTAACAATTGGTTAGTGCTTGATGCCATATTCGCTCCTTGTAGTGTAGTTCTCTTTTTTATAATAACATAGTTAGTTTTAAATTTATACAAAAATTTTCAATTTTAATACGAAAAATATTTGTCAAAATCAACATCATCAAAACTGCACAAAAGCATATAAGTTTCATCATCTTCATCCATTCTTTGAAAATTATATTCATTAAACTTCCAATATTTTGGATTTATGCCTTTAACCCTGACAATATCTTTCTCTTTTAAAATATTTAACTTTTTTTTCACAATCTCCACAGGAAGATTTACTCGTTTTGCAAGTTCAACCGCAGTAATACCGTCCTCGGAATTACATTTTTCAGGAGTCATAAACATTAACTCTAAACCGACAGACTTTAAATCTTTATCTTCTTCTTGTGGGTTAGAAATATCCATAGTTATATAATAACTTAAATATATCCTAATAATATCCTATATTTAGTGGACAAATTTTATTGGAAAAGTTGATAAGTCTATTAAAGAGGGAAAAGGAAGAAGGAAATAAGGGAATAGGTTCGTTACAAAAGGCATTAAGACACTATGGCACAAAGGCATTGAGTTCTTTATGTAATTAATTCGTCATACTGAGCGGAGCGAAGTATCTATATCCTATAGTGTTCAGTATGCCACCTCACCCTAACCCTCTCCTCAAGGAGAGGAAAAGAAATATCTAAACAAATATGTCACCCTGAACTAGTTTCAGAGTCTCTATCCAAACACACTAGCTAGAGATTCCGAAACGAGTTCGGAATGACAGTACGAGGCTAGAAAGTAGGTCGGATTTACTAATCCGACATAAAAATATTTGATATTCTCACAAATGCGTAATTTTTAAATTTTTCTTTCTTATAAATATCAAGCCTGTTATTAAAAAACTTTTATTAAAAATCAAAAAGTTTTTTAATTGGCAAGTTTAGTGCATTCGCAATTTTTAAAAGGGTTTTTAATCCTGGTTTATTTATGTTAACTTCTATTTTCCCCAAATAATCAAGACTTATTCCAGATTTTTCGGCAAGTTTTTCTTGGGTTAAATGTGCATTTTCTCTCAAAAATTTAATTTGACGTCCTAATTTTTGGTAAAATTCTGCTTCGTTCATTTGACAATTTTACTGGAAATGCTAACATAATCTTACTGGATAATATCCAGTAGAAAAGGAGCGAATATGTTGCGTCAAACTTGTCGTCATTTAGGTTTTACACTAGCAGAAGTCTTGATTACACTAGGAATAATTGGTGTTGTCGCAGCAATGACAATTCCAACATTGTTAACAAATATCCGCAATAAAGAACTCCAAGCTCAATTAAAAAAGACTTATTCTGAATGGAATCAAGTTAGTATGCAATTTATGGACGACAATGACACATCTATTCCAGATTTTGTTGCAAATGAATACATAGAAAAAGGAAATGCAAAAGATTTTACAACAGAATTACCAAAATATATAAAGGGAGTTACAAAATATTCTGATTGGAATTGGACAATAAAGGACAATGCTGGAAATTCCAATAGTGTTAATGCACAACCATACAAAACTTATACCCTAAAAGGTTCTGCAAAAACTTTACCATGTGATGCTTCTGTATATGGAGGATTGAACTTTGACATAGGTGGAAAATTTTTTTCTTTTGATGACCCTCCCAAGTACGGCTACAACGGACCTCGATTATGCGTTGACTTGAATGGAAAAGATAAGCCAAACACATTTGGGATTGATATATTTTCATTCATTTTCACTACAGATGGACACATTATCCCTGAAGGACAACCTCACAAAGATAATAACTATAGCAGTGGTTGGGCTGTTGGCGGAACTTATAGCGTGGAGGACAATAAAGACCATTGTTCTACTGAAAGAATAACTTGTACATACTATGCAATTCATGATATCAGCCCAACAGGTCATGGAACTTATTGGAAAGATTATATTGGCAAAAAACAGTATAAATGATTTTAGAAATTTTTGTCGGCGTAGCAACACAAACCGCTAATTAAAATCAGCTGGGTTCTTCGCTTCGCTCAAAATGACCGTTATATTATATTTCGTTACACAAACTAGATTAATAGCCCCCTCTCGCATAGGAGAGGAAAAGAAATATCTAAACAAATATGTCACCCTGAACTAGTTTCAGAGTCTCTATCCAAACACACTAGCTAGAGATTCCGAAACGAGTTCGGAATGACAGTACGAGGCTAGTCATTCTGAGCGAAGCGAAGTATCTCTAACCTATGTGTTCAACTTTACCCCTCTTCACTAGGGCGAGGGAATCAATTTAACCAACTTATAAATTTATTAACCTATTAAGGCAATGACATTTTAATACGTTCTATATCGTTAAAATCTGATGGGTTTGATTTCTTTTCACTATTACCTAGCATTACAACTGCATCAACTTTTGATGTAACTCTTCTTGAATTTGCTGGGAATATCGTGATGTCTTGATATTCATTACTTTTAATCAGATTCTTTATCCTTTGCTTATCCTCATCACTCAGATATGGCGAAGTCACTATTACATTTTTTATTGCACCATCGGAAGTTACAACAAAAGAATAGTAAAACCAAGTTCCAACACCATAATCATCCAATGATGTAATACTCATACTATCATCTAAAATCTTATTGATAAATTCACTTTTCCAAGTACTCCAGTCAATATTTTTTACAACATATCTTGAAGTTCGTTGATTATTCGACCTTGGAGAAGCATTGTTAATCTGATTTCTTGCGTTTTCTAAACGTTGTTTACGATTTTTGAAATCATCAAAACTTTTATAATAATTACTTTGATTATTACTTGATGTATTTTGGCTACTATAATTTGTATTTTGATTGTCAAACGGTTCAAAATCTATATCTGTTCTTTCAGATTTAACCTTTGAGCCACTTAACTTCATGCCAGTCCCTTGAAGATTTACTCCAGTATTATCTGTTGAGATATTTTTATTAGAAAATTTTGAATTAGTAGAATTTACATTTGTAGTTTTGCTTTCAATATTTGGATTTTCATTATTCAATGCCAAATTCTGATTTGTAAATGAAACTTTTTTACGCTGAGAAACATCCATTGACATTGCAATAAGCGTCAACAAAACAAATATAACTATTCCAACTATTAAAAAATTCTTTTTATTCATAATTTGTACTAATCTAACATTGACAACAATTCATTGTAGTTATTGATTTTACACATTGTTGAACTCAAAAGGTGAGTTTCTGCAATCAACAAAGCAGTAGGAACAAGAGCTGTAACAAAACTCAAGAACATACCTTGAATATCACCACCAATTTCTGTAATGAAGTATGAAACGTTCATTGTAAACTCAATCAAAATAATGAAACAAGCAATAAACATTACAGTATTTTTTTCTTTACCTAAGCTATGCATAGAATCTAAACCATAAACAGTTACGCCATGGCTGTTATAATCATGAAAACCATCAAATTTGATAATTTCTGAACCTTTAATTTGTTTAGAAATAGTAAATGCTCTTACAAATGAGAAGAATGCAAAAATAATCAAAAAGGTTGCAAGCACAAGAAATATTGGACTAAATCTTAAACCAGAAACTCTAACCCAGCTCGCAGCTTCTGGGAAACAACTAGCCAAAGTGTTAGAAACACCATAAGCCAAGAATGGTGCTGTTAACAAACCAATAAACACTTCTACAATCATCTTTAATTGGTTATTTAAAAGGCTCCCTCTTACAGTAGCAATTCTATTTTGGCTCAATTGGTTGACAAAAGTGTTAATCATTGAGCGATAGCGTTTCATAACATTTTCAAAATCTTCTCTATATTCACAATTTGTCAACTGTTGATTGTAATTTTTCAATTGGAATTTGAAATAACCACTCGCAACACATACAGTAGCTAATGCCCCCGCAAACAACAATGAAATAAAGAATGATGCCCCGAAAAATCCAGGGATTTCTTTATAATAAAATAAATTGATTATATAAATTACAAACATAAATATTGCTGAAACACCTGTAATAAACTTTTGAGCAATATCAGTTTCACCATATTTTTTAGAACTATTAAAATCAAGCAATGAATATACACCATGCTTCATTATCAAAGAAACAGCAAGAACGATTGCTGAAATTGCAACCAAAAATCCTGCATTAGTTGTTAAGTTCAAAACAGAACTAGAATTATCTATTTTTAGACCTAACAAAAAGTTAGTTACACCAAACGAACATACAACAGACAAAATAAAGATTGATGCGTTCAACAGTAAATTCGTAATATTTGCAGACCAAATAGAACCCTTCAATTCTGTTATTTTGTATCCAATTTCTTTAATAATTGCAATTCTATTTTTTTCTACATCATTATTAAAAATATCATTAGCATTTGTTGATGACATCGTTTTTATCATTGTGTTAGCCCCCTCAGCGTTATTTTGTTCTATATTTTGAGATTGTGTTTGGTTATTTTTAACTTCTGAATGATGATTTTGTTCAGTGTCAATTTCAACATTAATTTTGCCACTCAAACCTTTTATTTCAAGAAAGAAATGGGCAGGAGTTAGAACTTTAGAAAAATTTCTATTATTCACCAAAACATCACTAGAACCAGAAGAATTTATCAACACATAGTTTTTAAATTTTTCATTATAAATAAACTTGATTTCAATATTTTCAGCAAGATTATTTATTACAAAATCGGAAGATTCATCTCTCCCGATTGTAATATTATGCTTACCTTCAAAAACTTTGGATTTTTCAAAATGTTCTATAACAACTCTCATCGTATCTCCAGTATATGCTTATCTACCTATAGAAGTCAAAAAGTTTCTCAACGCTTTATTTGAATTTGCTTCAGTACCTATTATTAGGTCTTTTTCCCCTAAAACTGGAGTTAATCTTTCTTTAACAACATCCAATTTTTCTGGAGCGGCAAACAAAAACATCATTGAGAAATGCCCAGTTTGTTTTTTAACTTGAGCAACTTCACTAGGAAGAGTATTCCAATTAATTTGTTTTGAAACATCACCTTCATTTTCAAGATCACCAATAACAACAACAGATGGAACATAACCTTCTTTGTGCATATTTATTGCGTGATTAAAAGCTTTTTTCAAAGACAAACCGTAAGCGGTACCGTATTCTTTTGAGTCAAATTGTGTAAATTTTTCCATTGACTTTCTAACTTCGGCACTTGATTGTGGAGAACCTTCGTAAATGATATAGGCATCTTGAGATACCCTAAGAATTTTAATCTGATCCTCTGGATCAAGCATAGAACACAATTGCCTAATGGCTCTCTTCTGTTCTGGTAATCGCTTCTGATTTGAAGCAGATGAATCGACCACAAAAATAACCGCAGCTTTATGAAAATCATCAACTTTGACCTTTGATAAGCCAAGTACAGCCACACAAAATAACCCAAATGCAAATATTGCAAATAATATAATTTTTAACGTATTACTCATAATAAAAAAATACCATAAAAATTCAAACATTGTAATCATATAAATGATTGAATAAAAAAGGTTGAAGAATATAAAACCCTTCAACCCTTAATACTATTTTCATCAAAATTAATCTTTGATAACATCCTTAATTTCAGGACTTTCTTTAACATAGTTAGTCAACTGTTTCAAAGCTGGTTTGTAAGCATTGATAGTACTTGAACCGCCTAAACAACCACCAGTACAAGCCATGATTTCAATTAAGTTACCTAAATCACATTTGCCATTTTTAGCATACTTTTTCAAATCACGAACAGCTTGTTTATCAAGTCCATCAATTACAACAGGAGTAGCTTTTTCGCCTTCTTCTAATAAAGCATTAACTGCACCAGCAACTCCACCTGTAACAGCAAAGTTTCTTGCTTCTGCTGAAGATTCAACCTTGAATTCAGATTCTCCACAATCAGATAATTGAACATTCATTGCAATAAACCATGCTCCTAATTCTTCGTAATTCAATACATAATCGATATTAGCGTTTTGCAATGCTTCACGTTTCTTAGCTACACAAGGGCTAAAGAACACTGTAACTGCATCTGGATTTTCTTTTTTAACTATTTCAGCAGTATAATAAGCTGGAGTTTTTGTTTCTGAACGGAATGGTTTCAACTCTGGAATATGTTTATCAACAAGTTCGTTGTAACCAGCACAACAAGAAGTTGTCATGAAAGCATCGCCTTTTTCCATTCTTTCTTTAAATTCTGCCGCTTCATTTTTAGTTGTGATATCTGCACCTTGAGCAACTTCCACAACATCATCAAACCCTAAAGATTGAATTGCTTGTTTCAATTGTTTTGGAGTGCAAGGAAGTTGACCAAATAATGCAGGAGCAACCATTGCAACTAATTTTTTACCTTCTTTGATTTGTTTTAAGATGTCAATAATTTGGCTTTTTTCGTGAACTGCACCAAATGGACATGCTGCAACACATCTTCCACAAGAAATACATTTGTCAAAATCAATTCTTGCATGACCATCATCATCTTTTGCAATTGCTCCAACAGGACAAGCATTTTCGCAAGGAACAATAATTCTTTGGATTGCTTGATATGGACAAACTTGAGCACACATACCACAATTTTTACATTTTTCTGGGTCAATGTGAGATTTTCCATCGTGAACTGAGATTGCTTTCAATCTACAAGCACTTTCACAAGGTCTAGCAACACAACCTTGACAAAGGTCAGTTACAAAAATTCTAGAAGGAACACAACCTTTACAAGCCGTAGTAAGAACTGTCAAATGGTGTTCTTCAGGTTGAACTCTTTCTTCTGCTTTTTTAGCTATATCAGATAATAATACACTATCATCAGTATCTTCAATAGATGTTCCTAACCCCGCAATTGCTCTATCTCTAAGAACTGCACGTTCTTTATAAATACAACAACGGTATGGAACTTCGCTGCCTTTTGGACGCATATCATAAGGAATTAATCTTGTATTTTCTTCAAAATTTTCACTCAAATATGCTCTGATTAACCTAACTAAAATTTCACGTTTCAAATGTGAAGTTTGTCTTGGAGTATTTACTGCCATATACCTATTCCTTTTCCTTAATTATTACTTTCTAATTTTTCATTAATTGCACTTAAAACTTTTTCTACAGTAGCTTCTTTGATAATTTCATCTGCAACTTTTACATATGGAGCATTTGAAAATTCCCAATCCGCAGAGCATAAACCAAGACAAGGAACACCAGAAACATCAACTTTATCACCGTATCTTTCTGGAACAATTTCCATCAGTTCTTGCAAATTAGCCGAACCCATGATGAAGCACGTCGTCCCTAAACATACTTTTACATTGACTTTTTCCATCTTTACCTTCCTATTATGCTATTAGATATACTGTACGCTAACTTTTTTTGAATATTTTTTCTGCAAAATCAATACAATTTCATCAATAATTGCTTTTCTTGATTTCAACTTTAAAACATTGATTTTATTCATATTTAGCCCTGTTCCCACAACAAAACTAATAAAATCACTGTCTATCAAAAATTCTACCAACTTCCCAGCTGGGTTGTCAATACCTATAACTCGCTCAGATTTTAAATATTCGACAGCTTTTGATAAAGTTAAAACACCTTCTGTGACAAGATTTACTCCATCCATAACAAAACTAGGAGGCAAACCATCAATACTCATCTTTGTATTTGGCATTTTGATAGGAATTTTCAATTCTCTTGAAATATAACTTGCAGTAGAACCTCCACAAATTATCTTCTTGCCAACAAAATTTTTGAAAAACTCAGCATATTCAAAATCTTCTGAACTATCACTTGGAGTTCCAGAAAAAATTAGTAGATTTTTAATTTTATCATCCGTATTCATAAAAGACCAGCCAACAATTATTTTATATCATATACAAACACGTATCAAGTCTTTCGTTTATTGTAAACAATTTGTTAACTTAACTACTTTTGTGCTATACTATAACTACATTTGAATAGATTAGGGAGAAGTATATGTCAGATAACAACACTCAAGACATGACAAATGATAAAGGCTTGGAAGCTCTTAAAGAAGCTGAAAACGCACAAATCAATGAGCAAATAGATGCTCAATATGAACAAATTGAAACTCATACCACAAAACAATATGATGCAAGTAACATCCGTGTTTTGGAAGGTTTGGAAGCGGTAAGAGTAAGACCTGGGATGTATATCGGTTCAACATCTCAAAGAGGGTTGCACCACTGTATTTACGAAATTGTAGATAACTCAATCGACGAATCTTTAGCTGGTTTTTGTACAGATATTCATGTAACAATCCACAAGGATAATAGTGTAACTGTAGAAGATAATGGTCGTGGTATTCCTGTTGATATTAAAGAAGACAGTGGAAAATCAGCTCTTGAAATTGTTCACACAGTACTTCACGCAGGTGGGAAATTTGGTGATGGCGGTTATAAAGTTTCAGGCGGTCTTCACGGTGTTGGTGCTTCAGTTGTAAACGCATTATCTGAAAAATATATCGTAGAAGTTTCCAGAGATGGTTACGTATGGCGTCAAGAATATATGAGAGGTGAACCTCTTGCTCCTGTTGAAAAAGTAAAACCAACAGATAAAACAGGTACAAAAACAACTTGGTGGCCAGATCCAGAAATCTTTACTGAAACAACAGAGATTGATTGTGATGTAATCGCAAACAGATTGAGAGAAATGGCATTCTTAAATAAAGGTTTAAAAATCATCTTCTCTCGTCATGATTCAGAAGAAACAGAAACTTTCCACTATGCAGGTGGTATCGGAAGTTATGTTGAATTTTTGAACAAAAATAAAACTGTAATCAACGAAAAACCAATTTATATTGATAAAGTAGTTGGAGATTTACAAGTTGAAGTTGCAATGCAATACACTGATTCATACCAAGAAAGCGTACTATCATTCGCAAACAATATCAACACTCATTCAGGTGGAACACACTTAACAGGTTTTAGAAACTCAATCACTCGTGTTATCAACGACTATGCGAGAAAGAATAACATTCTAAAAGATTCAGATTCTAACCTTTCTGGTGAAGATGTTAGAGAAGGTTTGACAGCAATTGTTTCTGTTAAAATTCCTAACCCTGAATTTGAAGGACAAACAAAAGAAAAATTAGGTTCTCAAGAAGCACTTGGGGCTGTTCAAGATGCAGTTAGAGATAAATTGCAAGAATGGTTAGAATTTAACCCTAAAATTGCAAAAACAATCTTGGATAAAACACTTCAAGCACAACGTGCAAGAGAAGCAGCAAGAAAAGCAAGAGAATTAACAAGACGTAAAACTGTTCTTGAAAATTCAACTCTTCCAGGTAAACTTGCAGACTGTTCAAACCGTGAACCAGAAAAATGCGAAATCTTCTTAGTCGAAGGAGATTCAGCTGGTGGTTCTGCTAAACAAGGTAGAAACAGAATGTTCCAAGCTATTTTACCATTGAGAGGTAAAATTCTTAACGTTGAAAAAGCTAGACTTGATAGAATTTATGGCAACAACGAAATTCAATCAATGGTTCAAGCTTTCGGTATCAAAATCAGCCGTAACGAAGAGGAAGTTGAAATTGACAAATTGAGATACCACAAAATTATCATCATGACCGATGCCGATGTTGATGGAGCTCACATTAGAACATTGATGTTAACATTCTTCTTTAGATATGCAAGACCATTAATCGAAAATGGTTATGTTTATATTGCTCAACCGCCACTATTCAAAGTTACGCAAGGTAAAACTTCTGAATATTTATTCAACGAACACGTGTTAGATAAAATGTTGAAAGAACGTGGTATTAAAAACTTGAGCTTGTCTGATAAAGATAAGAAAAATGTTAAAACAGGTGATGAACTATTAGAACTAATTAGAAACATGTCAGAATTTTATCGTTCATACAACAACCCTATCTTGAACTTGTATCCAGCAGTATTCTTGAGAGGATTGATTCGTTCAGATATTAAACTTGAAGATTTTGACAACCAAACTAAAATGAATGAAATTTGTGATTATTTGAATCATTACTTAATTGACCACGCTAAAAATTACAATATTTCAGAAGCAGAAAATTATAAAGTTGAAGTTAAATATAATGCAGAAAATGCAAAATATTCATTCATGCTTCACTTAAATGAAGAAGAACATGTTATTCTTAACCAAAATATCATCAAGAGTTCAGAATACAAAAAATTGAAAAACGCATACCCAGTTATTCGTGATTTCTTGATTGAAGAATCAAATGGATTGTTATTAGAAACAGATGCAGAAAAATATGAAATCAATTCATTTGAAAAACTTCAAAAACTAATTGATGATAGAGGACAAAAAGGCTTACAAATCCAACGATTCAAAGGTCTAGGTGAAATGATGCCTCAACAACTTTGGGAAACAACAATGGACCCTGCAACAAGAACATTGTTAAAGGTTAACATTGAAGATGCTATGCTTTGTGACCAATTGTTCGATGTCTTGATGGGTGATAAGGTTGAACCAAGAAGAGATTTCATCGAAACTCATGCAGTATATGCAACAAATATTGATACATAGTATTTTGTAAATATATATATTTTTAAGGGCGGAATTTGTAAACAAATTCCGCCCTATTGTTTATTAATTATTCAATAATTTTACCTTCTACAAAATCAAACCTGTTTTCTTTGATGGCTTGGATTGCATCTTTTGCATGAATAGTTTTGATGTCATTTGCAGCATCATATCCCACGACTTCCGCCAAATGCCTACGTCCTTCAACAAACTTATCTATCATAAAATCACAAAAACTGTTTATACCTTCAAATTGTGCCCTAAAATATTCACTCAATTTTGCGACCTGCTTTTGTTCTAAGACATTTGTGTATTCATAAATATCTTTATATTTTTCAGAAGATTTTTCTTCCTTTTCAAATTTTTTATGGCGGTAAGCCCTTACAATATCTGCATCATTGTTTGTAGCGTGCAAACTCTCAGCATAATCTTGGTTAGGCGAAAATTTAGGGATTAAAACTTCTTCTTCCCACCCCCAGAATTTGTCGGGATTTTTCAAATTTACAAACCCGTATGAATCATCTATATAATTAGCATGGACAAGTTTGCTAAATTTTTCAATTGATTTTATATCACCTTTTATAATATAGTGACCATTAAAGGTTATAGAATTGTTATTATTTATCTGCATAATTTTCACTTTATAATCTTTTATATCTATACAAAATCCCTAAATAAAATTTTTTGCACAAAAAAAGAGGAGAAAAATCTCCTCTTTTTTATAAATATTTTTTAGAATAAAAAACTAGTCTTCCATAGCCTTTACTTCAACTGTTTCTTCTTCATCTTTTTCATTTTGTACATCTGTACGGATTGAAGCTTTGTCAGAACCAATATTTTTATCTTTGAATTTTGTAATTTGTCTAGCCAACTTGTCAGCTAACAAATCGATACTTGCATACATTGATTCAGCAGCTTCTTCGCATCTGATAGTACCAGTTGACATTTTGCAAGTAACTTCTGCAATATGTTTTCCTTCAGCAGCAGGATTTTTAATTACAGACAACACTACGTCAATTCCTTGAATTTGGTCATAACGAGTTGCAACTTTACCAATTTTTTCTTTAACGTAAGCTTTAATAGCTTCTGTAATTTCAATGTTTCTTCCGTTTACATGAATGTGCATTTAAAACCTCCAATTTTTCAATACTGCTTTGTCAGTATAGCACAGATTTAATAATTTTTAAAGGGTATATTAACTATTCATCTGCTAAAAATTGTGGCAATTCAACATCTGGAGTACCAATAACCCTAACAAGCTCTAAAACAGATGCTTTCATTTGACATTTTTGCGAAGAGCCACTAAAAAAATCTCTGTAAAAACAACCTTCGCAGTTGCATCCTCTTTTATAACATTCCAACGCTGTCGTAGTCCATCTTCTAACTGCAACGGCTCTTCCCATATCCCTACTTCTAAACAATTTTATATAATCTCCACTTTTCTATCTTATCAATCAATATCCCAAGAAATATACTCTTATATCTCCCCTAAAGCCATAATATCAAGGCTTCCGACTTCATATAATAATTATAGAAAATAAGAGTTTTTTTTCAAGGTCGGAACATGTTGTTATGAAGTTTTGTAACATAAGGTCGTATTTAAGGAATAACAAGGGTTTTGAGAAGTCAATATCCCGAAAAACCATGTTATTGCATGGTCTTTAGATTATTATCCATGGAAAACCATGATATAACATGCTTTTCCATGGTTTTGAGTGGTATTAAGAATTGTAAAAAAATTTTATAAATAGCCTAACTGGGCATGCCTATTACAAAATACCTTCCATCATATCATTAAGTGCTAATTTCGCCACACGAGTAGGTGTAGAAAAAGAAGTTCCTGAAATATTGATATTTTTAGGGATATATAATTCAGCTATTGCGTTATCCCCTTCATATTTAGCATTCGGAAAATGTAATTGGCTTGAATAAACGTTATACTTTTTATATTTTTCAGATAATTCCTTGTATAAATTCTTTCCTTTCTCGTAACCATGTTTTTGAATTAACTCACTTTCTTCAGGCACACTCCAAATAAAACGTCTAATTCGACCTAACGTTTTCCCAACAAAAGGATTTTTCTCTAATACTATATCAGTCCCAGTTAAACCAGTAATATTCACACCCTCTAGCGTCTGAGTAACAGGATATTCACCTTTTTCATAATGCTGAGTATATTTTGAAGAACGACTTCCAGAAAATGAAGAAATCTTACCCTTATTTGACAAAGAGCCAACACCTTCTATCCTAGAACTATTAAGAAATTCCGCTTCTAATGTCTTTTGCCCAAAATAATTAGCATCACCATTCCCAGAAGCTTTTAGGACTCTTACTCCTTTAGTTGCCAATTTATCCAACTCAGAAGCTAGCTGTTTACCACGATTTGAAGCCAATTCTATTTCTGAAGCAAATACAGTATGCCCAAAAGAACAATTTAGATAATCAATACCGCCATCTTTTTGAAAATCCTTAATTACCTTTAATATTTTATTATCATCCAATCCAGAAAAGACATCCGAAGAATAACTTGCATCTATAATTTTATATTTTGCAAAAGGATTGTTCCTTTTTGCAAATAGCTCAAGGGTTTTTATATGAGTCAAACCATCAATCTCTGGAATATTTGTCTGATGATTAATAACTTGACCTCTTGAATCAATTATACCGATAGTTTTAGGTTTTATAGTTGCTTCTTTGACAAAAGCCCCATCTTCGTCAAGGATTCTGACAATAACATCTCCTTTTTGAGATTCACCTTGTTTCAATAAATTATAAACCTTTCCATCTTTAGGATTTGTCCAGCGAACACGAGAACTCGTTGCATCAACCGCAGAAGAAGTTAACCGCCTTAAATCCTCTGGACTAGCTTTTGAGAAAGTAGGAATTGATGCAGTTTTAATTTCTCTAGTTGCAATTTTATTCATTTGCCTAGCTTGTGCCATTTCAACCGTTCCAAAGCGAGGCAAGTTAAAAGTCTTGCCAGATAAAGGATAAGTTAATGTTGGATTAATCCCATGAAAAATAGGCCGCTTTACCTGCAATAAATATTTATTGTACCCAGATTTCAAAAACGCCACACCGCTTTTTGCAGCATTTATTCCAATTTTTTCTAATCCCATATAATTTTCCCCTATATATTAATAAAAAAATATTTAAGAGAAAATTGCTTTTTATAAAAAGAATTTAAAGATATATAAATAAAACCCTAAAAATGACCTTCACATTGTCAAATTTAGGGTTTTATAAATTCTAACAGTTCTTAAATCTTATTAAAAAGTACCTGCTGGTTTCTTTTGTGGAGTTGCACCAGGAATTGATTGCCAATTTGCTGCCATGATTTTTTTGAATGATTTCAAAGCTGTATCTTCTAATTCACCTAATTCTTCAGCTTCCATAATCAATTCTCTCAATGGCATCAATGCTCTTGGGTCTCTCAAAACGCCCAATGCAGCAGCTGCACCAGCTCTAACAAGTTCGTTTTCTGAACGGTTTTTCATAACATCAATCAATGCAGGAACAGCTTTTGTATCGTTCAATCAATATCCCAAGAAATATACTCTTATATCTCCCCTAAAGCCATAATATCA
>ERZ1024349.24-NODE-24-length-23786-cov-59.739497_pt1 | contig 23786 bp, 32 predicted proteins | sample MGYA00520789_ERZ1024349 | MGnify/ENA primary metagenome ERZ1024349 (study PRJEB33242, sample SAMEA3444257) | Homo sapiens | biome: Host associated; feature: Gastrointestinal tract; material: Stool | place: Uganda | collected 2011-01-01 ...
ATTTGGCGCTTACGTTTTACCATTGAAATAAGGTTGATGTAATACGCCGGGGCGGAGCCCCTGAATGGCTGCAACCATTCAGGGGCGGGGCAAAGGCCGAAGCCCTCGCACGTTCTTCAAAGGAACGGCACAAAGTTAGGCCTTTTCCACGAGACCGCCAAATTTGGGGCGCGGAAAATTCCGAAATTCCAAGAATATACAGAATAACGCTATATATTGGCGTTCTTTGACATAATTGCATAAACGCAGCCATTGCAGGCAATGGAAAGTAAGACGTACACAAAGAAACGGCCCCCACCGTTTGAGTAAAGGCCGTTAATCGTGGAGAATCCACGTGTAATACTGGAATATAGTACCAGTAATTAAAAAGCTATAGAAATGCGTTTAAACATCATGTTTCGTATTTGGCGCTTACGTTTTACCATTGAAATAAGGTTGATGTAATACGCCGGGGCGGTGAATGGTTGACGACTGTTAACCGCCCCTTATAGCTTTTAATTAGTCACAAAGTTAGCCTTTTTCTTGTTACGTTGGTTATTCGGTTAACATTGTTTAGCAAGAAAGGGCAAAAATCAAGCCTTTGAACGTTTGCCTCCACCTAAACCGGGGCAAGGATACCGCCGCAATGGTGGTAAGTGTTGGCAGTGAAAGGGGCCACACGGCAAAGGCCGTGCACGGGCAAAGGCTTGAAAATACCACGGTTGGACCTTATAATAATAATATAAAGCGACTGGAGTTAATTCTTTGGAGTACTGCAATGGCAGGAAACGGGCGGCAACTTGTTGCGACTAAAACCCAAAGGCAGCAACACACGACGGGGGCGGCTCCCGTCGGTGGTACAAACTCTAACAACAAAAAAAACTCAAACATCATGGAAAAGTTATCATCAAGCAAATTACGCGCGAACGGTTACACGGCATTCGAAATCGAGATTGCAAACTACATCAGGGTTAACGACTTGCAAGCGGGCGCGGAGTTCAACGGCGTGCCAGGGCACAAGCGTTACGGCTCAAGCAAGCAACGCGTAAGAGTCTTACAGAACGACAAGGACACGTTGCAGTTTGCCCGCTCCGTTGGGGATGGTGAAGAAAAGGTGCTTACGATTGACGTTAACGACATTGGCACGACAACGGCAACAACGCCCGCGCCTCAACCTCAACCACAACCGACAACAGCGGCCCCCACTGCAAGCACAACAACAAGCGGCGGAGATGCCATTGCCAACGCCTTGGCACCGCTCTTTGAAGCGCAAAGGCAAGCAGGCAGGGCGGAGGCCGCTGCTGAAATAGAACGGTTAAAGGCTGAGCTCCAAGCGGCAAAGCAACAAGGCACGGGTACGACAATCTCCGTAACGGTCAACGGGCAAACCACGACGACGATAACGGAGGAGGTGCTTGACCCTCAATTTGAATTCATCTTGAACCTTGTTGCGAGAGGGGAGAACGTCTACCTATACGGCCCCGCAGGTAGTGGCAAGAATACAATTTGCGCGCAAATTGCGAAGGCTCTGAAGTTAGAGTTCTACTACCAAAATACGCTTGTGACAAAGTTTGATATCTCCGGGTACAAGAACGCGCAAGGGGAGTTTGAGGAAACGGCCGCTTATAAGGCAATGAAGAACGGCGGGCTCCTGATGCTTGACGAGTTGGACAACTCGCAAGCGGAGGCTATCATAGCGCTTAATGCCGCGCTTGCAAACGGTTACTACACGTTTGGCAACGGGGAGCAAGTCAAGCTGCATAAGAATTTCCGCTGCATGGCAGCCGGCAACACGAACGGCCAAGGGGCAACGGAGGAGTATTGCGGGCGCTTTGCGATGGATGAGTCAAGCCGCGACCGTTTCGCATTCATTCACATTGACTACAACTCCGACGTTGAAAAATCCCTTAGCAAAGGGCATTCGGATGTTGTGGAATTTGTCCACGACTTACGCAACGCTTGCAAGTCGTTGCAAATCAAATTAATTGCAGGCTATAGAGCAATTGGCAAGCTTGCAAAGTTTTACGATACGGACACGGAGGCCGTGATTAACGCCTTCATTTTCCGTGGTATGCAACAGGACGATCTTAAGCAGATTGCCGCCGCCCTTACAACTCAAAACAAGTACACGAACGCGGTTAAAGAGTTGTTGAAGTAAGCACGAAAAGGCCGCTAAATTAGCGGCCTTACAAACACAAACAAAAGAAGAAATGGAATATATCACGGAAAGATACGAAAGCCTCAACGCATTCGCAAAGGCGTTGGAACGTAAAAGGGTTGGCTATCTTAGCCACGATTTTGACTCCGAATTTATTGGCGTCAAGAACGAAGAAACGGCAAACAAGCTATTCTTTTACGGAGACGAAAAAACGGTGCACCTTATCCAAGATGCAAAGACTAAGAGAGAGAGAACCGCAAAAAAAACAACCGTATACCGTTCACAATGTGGCTTTATCCCAAACATAGGAGCGGTCATGGCAGGACATCCGCTTAATATGCTAAACGTTAAGCAGGAGCTGAAAAAAACGAACGTTCTAAACCTTGCTTACCTGGTTGGATGTTCTTACATATACAAGCCAACGGAATTAGCACAAGCGGGCGAAAAGATGCTAAACATCGTTAACACATTAGAGGCAAGGGGCTACAGGGTTAACCTATACGCCGCCGACGTCTCACATCCAACCATTAACCGCAAAAACGACAAAGGCAAAGTCGTCACCGTCCTCGTGAAAATCAAGGACGCGGGCAAGCACTTGAATATCTCAAAGATAGCTTATCCCCTTGCTAACCCCGCATTCTTCCGTTATCACATCTTCAAGTGGTACGATACGGTAATTAAGGATGCCACTAACGCCTTTAACGTGTCAAACGATGAAATTACCAAAGCCTTACACAAGGTTTTCCCAAAAAATTGCGCGTGGGAGTCGTTCTACACGGTCCGCAACAAGACGGAGAAAGAGATTCTGGAAAACATTTTCAAATAAAACAAACCGCTTGCCACGCCGCGCAAAGGGCGTGGCAAGCCTAAAAACAAATAGACGTATGGTTATACTATCAATGGCAATAGCTTACATTTTGGGCCTATTCGTGGGCCGCAATTGGCAACGTTTCACAAGCGAGTAACGCACAAGAAAAAGGCACAAGGGTTTGAGGCCCTGGGAGGCGGTTCAACTCCGCCGTGCCTGCAAAAGTTAACACATAAAAAAAACAACAAGATGAGAAAAGAAGAAAAAGAAATTATCCGTGAAAACGCGGACTTATTACTATTCGGCGCGTTTATGACCATCTTTTGCATGGCCGTAATCATTAAGATCGTGGCAATATCTATTAATTAATATCTTAACGCTGCGCTACCGGCATGACGGGCAAAGAAATGTTGGATATACTAAAAGCCGCCGTGTACTGTGGCACGTACCGCAAGTATGCAAACGGCGACATCTCAGGCAGTTGGATGCCACTCGCGAATTACAGAAACTCAAAAGAGTTCTTGGAAGCGTGCGAGAAATTGCACAAGGATGAAGACGACCCGGAGTTCATGTTCCAGGATAAAGAGTACCTCCCGGATGAGTATTACTCGGAATCTTGCATTTGTCCAGAGGTTTTCGCCGTAATTGCCGCAATAAAGGCGATGAACGACAAAGAGCAAGAAGCCTTTGGGAAGTACTGCGACAAAAACGCCGCCATACCCGAAATGTTCGACGTTGAGGAGTTCAAGCTGAACTATAAGCCAGGATGCGCGCATCCGACATCCCAAAGCGGCAATCAAAACGCCTTGGAAGAGCTGCTTGAAATAGTCAAGGCGCACGGCGAGGACTGTAAGGGCTACTACGTGGGGGCAATTAAAGTAAAGGACGGTTATTTCGTGCGGTTCAAGAAGCAAGAGCTTGAGAAGTCCTTCTGCTTTGGTTATTCCGACTTTGGCCAGGGCATGACAGAGGAGGAAGCCTATGAGAAGTGCTCCAACTTTGGCGAGAAAGAGTTCAAGGATGAGAACTTGGCAAGGTTCGACCGCAAGTATGAAGACGAGCTTGAACAGCTTGGAAGATATGAGGACGTTACACTAAGATGCACGGAAAGGACAGACCACGCCTACACGGTGTGCGACGTGCAAGACAAGTTCACCACGCCAGACCCTGAGCACGAGTTAACGTTAAAGGGCGAGGATGCAGACAAGTTCCGCGAGGAGTACAAGAACACCGTGGCAAGTCTCCGTGCGGCGTTTGAGAAGAAGATAGACTCCTACCTCAAACGCTACGGGGTCAGCAAGATTCGCAAGTGGACTTACTGGGTAGACGAGTAACAAACAAAACAAGGGCATTGGCAACGGGAGTTTAACGACAGCCCTCCTCCGTGTGCGAGCCACGGATGCCAACAGGCGATGCCTATAAGCGCGAGTTTACGATTAGCGCCGGGAGTTTTAACTGCAAGGCAACTTACGACAGTATCTTTGCGCTTATATACGAATTTGAAAAAATAAACAAAATCAAGCCAAAAAGCAGAAGAAAATACATCTTAGGGCAAAATAAAAACAACAAAACAACGTTATAAATAATATGGGCAAATACGTAATATACAAGAGGGTATCGACCAAGAAGCAAGGCCAAAGCGGCTTGGGCTTGGAAGCCCAGTTCGACATCTGCATGGAATACATCGGCAAGGTGGACGGCACGTTGGCTGGAGTCTATCAGGACATAGAGTCAGGCACGCACCGCCGTCGCCCTGGTCTCTTGGAGGCATTGGCCAAGTGCAAGGAGACTGGTGCGACGCTTGTCATCGCCAAGCTTGACAGGTTGGCCAGGGATGTGGAGTTCATCTTCAAGGTCATAAACTCCGGCGTGCAGATTCACTTCTGCGACATGCCAGTGGTGAATACTATGATCCTTGGAGTGTTCGCCGCAACAGCACAGTATGAACGCGAGCTTATCAGCCAACGCACGAAAGCGGCCCTGGCCGTGAAGAAGGCGCAAGGGGTCAGGCTTGGGCGACCAAAGAAGTGCAAGACAGACGAGGGCACACAGGCGAGCTCAAGCAACCGCAAGCAGGCCGCGTTGAACAACCCGAGCAACAAGCGCATCTGGGAGGTGGTCAAGCAATGCACCAACGACTTCACGGAGCTCACGACCCCGAATTTCAGGCAAGCCGCGATAATGCTTCAGAAGATGGATGTGCTATCATCAACGGGCTTGATACTGACAACGGAACGAGTGCGGAGCGCGTACTACAACTTGAGTAGACTATACGGCGGGCAGAGGAATATGCGCCGAAGCAGCGTTGACTACAAGCTCATGAAGGCAAAGGGCATGAGCGACGACGACATCCGAGCCTACTACAAGTACCGCAACAACGAGGAAGAGGCCAAGCGGGAGCAACAGGAGGCCGACAACCAAGATGCCGCCACAGGCACAAGCGAGAACTAATTACAACAAAACGTTTAACCCATTAAAACATTATCAACTATGTTCACATTCTTAATCATCCTTTGGCTTTGCGCCACGCTCTTCGACTGCGCGACAGGCCGCGGCAAGTAAACAACATCTCAAACCAAATCATCCAGCCCTCGACAACACGGTTAAGTCATCGAATATGAAGAGAAAAGAAATCACGGTCAACGGCTACACGTTCACGGTGGAGTCAACGATAGGCGACGATAACTGCTATCGTCTTTATTACGGCAGCACCCCAGTGCTTGACGACACGGCTTGTGAAGATTTCTACGGTGACATTGGCACCGTAGCCGACACCATGGCGGGATATATCAAGGAGGAGACAGAGAAGCCTTTTCCATGGTTCACGCTGCTTGGCGCGGTAGTGGAGCAAGGTTCAGACGCTACACGCATAGAGTACGACGAGGAGGCGAGAAGTTGGGGCGAGGCCATCAACGGCGGCAACCCTACGGAGCTCACGGACGAGGACGATATAAAGGACGCGAAAGAGCGTCTTGACTTCGATGAAACCGACCACGTTAAGCACGTCTACCATTTCGCCAACGGTAACGCTGGCAACTTCGTCTTGGATAAAGATTATTGAGTTAATTAACCAACTAACGCTGCGCTATCGGCATGACGGGCAAAAAAAACAATCAAATAAATTTTCAAGCTATGAAGAAAATTTTATCGGTGCTGGCTATCATGGCGGCAGCTTTTTTTGTTGTCGCTTGCAGCAGCGAAGGAAGAGAAGATGATAATGTTCCCGATGAGCCACAAAAGACATTGGCGGACTACGAGGGCGTTTGGGAGGATGAGAGTAACGACACTTTGTTTATGTCAATATCCGCAAACGGAAAAATAAAGTATTATTTAGGAGAACGCATCGTAGGCAACGGATTCGGCGTGTTTGACGGAAACATCATATCAGTATCGAATGAATACAGCGGTTTAACGGATAAGTTCCAAATAACTGGCACAAAAGATGGTATAAGGGTCGAGTGTAATTCTCCTGATATACTAAATCCTTCCGCAACATACTACAATGTACTTAAATTAAAACCAGCTAATGAATCTATGGCATTATTTACAGGCGATTTATGGGCTGGCAATTTATGGTCTGGTACGCTTGGCGGTCAAGGTGAGAGAACGCAGTATAGAATTTCTATCAATAGTGAAACATCTGCATCGCATTACAAATATAGTAACAAAAATGGCATTGTGTGGGAGGAGGGCTTGTATTGCATACAACGAACATATCATAACTCTAAGAAATTCATATACTGCCATCCTTATTCTGAAAGTTTTAGTTATTTCGAGATATTTTCTTGGGATGGGAAATATATTAGATACAAAGGTGATAGACGGTGGTGATTATCCTCCGTGTTGCCAACAATAAATACTGCCCTTGGATGCTCTTCTCTTGCATCGTTTCCCTTTCTTTGTGCGTGCAGCGCCATTGATGGCTCGATATAGAAGAAGAGCCTCCTGAGTATGAAGAATCGCTTAACTTTACTCCTTTTTGCTGAAATACCTTAAATGTATCAGCGGCACTATATTTGTTGCTATACGCCACGAATAAACACGCTCTATCCTTGTCGGTGTCGTTTGTGTCAACTTGGATATATATCTTTTCGTACCTTACATCAAAGTCAGATACCCAGTTACAATATTCGAGAGGCTCAACGCTTATATCATAGCTAATTTCGTAATCACTACTAAAGTCTATCCAATATTTACCACTCCACCAAGGAATATAGGTGTCATTTACTATGAGGAAATGGTAATCAGGTATCTCTTCAAAGTCATATTTCTTACACCCAACGATGGATATTATCATCAAAGTTAATATACGCAACACTTTCTTCATATCTAAGCTAACGAAGTAAGTTCTGATTTATTGTCTTACTCTTAAATCATTTTAACCGCATACAGAAATAAAATTCATATTTCTTGGAGGTTTGAAATATTATTCGTATCTTTGCAACGTTCAATAAATATCTGTGGCGAGGTTGGAAGCTCTGCCACAAACGGTAGGGCATTTTTTGTGCTCGCTATTTTACGGAGATTAGGTATATCCAATCTAAGATATTGGTGTATCGCCCCTTGGATGTGTCGTAATGGCGCATCCGTGCTTCCACAGATAGGCATTGAACAAAGGGTAGCGGTACACCGTTTTCGTGTATCAACCCGATATTTGTTTAACGTTCAAAATATATCTGTAAAATGAACGAAATTGGCTCACCCGACAAAGTCCGTGGCGGAGCCTAACCAAAACACCAACGATATTTAACGGATTGTCATTTAAGTTTGCTACCTTTGCCACATGGAACATAAAACAGACATAAACATGTATAAGGGGCTTGCCTCCTATATTCTTCCAGACGGTGTTCTGGATTATTTCGACGTTGTCGACTTTGCAGAAGAGCCTACTCCTGAGGACAGGCTTTACCGCAACATCCTTCACCTATACCTTGACGAGCGCGACAACCGTCCGTCATCGATGTCCTCAGCCAAGCCTAACGGCTTTACCGAGGAATGCCGCATACTGGACTTTCCCATACGTGACCGCAAAACCATATTGCATGTCCGCCGCCGAAGATGGACAACTTCTGAAGGTCACAACTATATCGTTCCGCTTGAAAGCATAGCCCACGAAAAGACGCAATACTCGAAGGAGCTTGCGCTTTTTTTAAAGGCGGCGGATGGACAATGAGCCGATAACCGCGAAGTCCTTGTCCCACACATACATGATAGACGGCGGCACGTTTGAGAAGAACTACAAGGACGTGCTCAGTGACTTCCGGTCATGGCCGCAGCGTGACCATGCCTCCGATTGGGTGCTGCTTCCGGAGAACATGGGTGTCCATTTAGGTTTGGATGAAACATCGTTCTGCCATGAGGTGTACACCATCCTCCACAACAAGGACGGACATGGTGGAAAACATACCGTCATCGCTATAATAAAAGGCACGAAACCATCTGAGGTCATCGAGAAACTGATGTTGTTGCCCGAAGACATGCGGCTGAAAGTCGCAGATGTAACAATGGACCTGTCCAACAGCATGGGGGCCATAGCGAAGTCCGCATTCCCCAACGCCGTGATCATACGCGACTGTTTTCATGTCATCCAACGCTGCGGGGAAGGCATTGAGGAGATACGGCTGCGATTGAAGCGCGAAGCGATCAAGGAACAGAAGAAGGAAAAGGCCGAGTTCAGGAAGAAGCTGGAACGATTGGCCAAACAACGAAAGGCATACCGCAAGACGCACAAGCGTCCCAAAGGAAAGAAGCGTGGACGCAAACCTATGCGCCTTTCCACACGTTTCATTCCGTCAACTCTGAGCAACGAGGAAACCAAGGTGGAAAGCCTTACCAGATGCAGGAAGCAAATGCTCAAGAGCCGAGACAAGTGGACCTACGGCCAGGAAGGGCGAGCAAGGTTGTTGTTTGACATGTATCCAAAGTTGAAGGAGGCATACGGCATCATCAATCTGCTTAGGGGCATATTCAAGAACAAGAGCCTTACAAAAGACTCTGCCAAGACAAGACTCCACGAATGGTACGACAAGGTTACGGAATCCACACTGAGAGAAATAAAGTCTGTCAGGGACACCATAAAGACGTACGAGGACGAAATACTCAATTACTTCATTTCACGCGCTACCAACGCATCGGCAGAATCGCTCAATTCCAAGCTGAAGGCTTTTAGAAGCCAACTGCGTGGGGTAAGGGACATTCCGTTCTTTTTCTATCGGGTATCGTTGGTGTTTGGTTAAGCCCTGCCACGGACTTTGTCGGGTGAGCCACGAAATTAAAATTATCAAGAAATCGACCTTTCTTGGCAGAGAGATTGATGTGTACGGAACAGCCGACGAACCTTTTTTCAAAGCGAAAGATGTCGCAGAATGGTTAGAGCTTTCCAACGTCTCTGATATGGTAAGTCGGATAGAGGTCGAAGAGGTGGCTAAGTTCAACTTAGGCAGTTTGCAGGGCGAGACGTGGTTTTTAACAGAAGATGGCTTGTATGAAATACTCATGCAAAGCCGCAAGCCGATTGCTAAACAATTCAAGAAAGGGGTAAAAACCATCCTAAAGGAAATCCGAAAGACAGGTACCTTCTCTTCTTCGGTATCGCAGCAGCAAGCAAGCCTCAACGAGCAGATCCAAGCCAACCTCACCTTCGCCGACTGGACCATCAAGACCCTCAACCTCAACGACGCCTCCAAGATTGCTTGGGCGAAGAAGATTAGCGACAAGTTCGGCCTGGCGGCAGAGCTGCCATCTGTCGTGAACGCCGGCACGGAGCATCCTGTCACCCACGCGGCCACAGACCTCTTGAAGGAGCATCAAGTGGGCATTTCCGCACAGGCATTCAACAGAATGCTGGAGATTAAGGGAGTGGTGAAGCAAGCCACTCGCCCAGGGAAGCAAGGGAAGGTTCACAAGTGGTACGTCATCACCCCTGCCTTCGACAAGTACGGACAGAACCAACAAGACCCTAAGTTTCAGCGGCAGACACAGATACGTTGGTACGACAGCTCGTTTGAAGAGCTGCTCACCATCGTCGGCTTGAACAGGCAGCAAACAATAATATTGAAATAACCATCAAAAACATAGGAGACAAAACCATGAACGAGAACAACACGAGACATTCAGAATCAGAACAGGCCATGCGCAACGTCCTTTGCCCCAAGCTGGCCAGGACGCTCATCAAGCTCCAACAGGTCAGCAACGAGTTCAGCGCCGAATACGGCAGGGCCCTCAACCTCGGCGTGATAGACATGGGCAACAAGATGGGCGATGATTTCAACACCGCCTTCTACGACTTGCAGCAGGTCATCGCCAAGCTGATGACCGAGCTTCTCCAAGTCGAGCTTGACGAAGCCTTGCCATTGAAGCCCGCCGAGTAACCCCCTACCCCATCATCAAGGTCAAGCCCATCTGCCAACGTCAAGGCAGGTGGGCTTTTCTCGTTTACGCCCCTCACACCCACGCAAACGCCCCAAAAATCGCGTGAAGCCACGCCGACCTACAACTTACCGCCAACAAGGGAACAACGCGAATATAACCCTATCACATTCCCGTTTATCATCTCTATCCCGTCTATCCTATCTATTCTGTCTATCAAGTCTACATGACCCACCTTATCCCCACCCCAAACCCATAATATCTGTTAATGTCTGTTACTAATACCTCTAATAACGTTAAATAACAAACTTTTTCGCCGATTTATTTGTCAATGTCAGACATTAACAGTAATTTTGTCTCAGCTAAAATAAGTAGTCACACACTTATGACAGGCAGATACATATTGGCTATCAGAGGCGCGAGCCTCTTCAGATAAGCGTTAAACCTCGCCCGAAGTTTGTTGGTGTGACCAAACTGAAGGCGGGGTTTAATCATTTATGCTCTCCCGACAGTTTATTATAAAGGCTAAAAGACATCGAGGTTCAATCCGTGCGGTCCTCTTCGGCCTCATCAACCGATATATAAAACCGCTCTGTCAGGTAAGTTACATACGAGTGAGGTAAAATCCCGCAACGTCCGCACACCATGACGACGGGTGCCCATACCGAAAGGTGCAAGCCTCCTCGTACGAGACAAACCCCGTATGGCATCGGGGACTTGCGCTGGCATTGAAGTGAGTTTTCGCGGGAAAAATATTTTTCCTAATGATGAACAACAAAAAAGCGCAAAACTCATTGCACTGTCCCTATTAGATATATGGGCATAAAGGTGTGTATGGATATTACGGAAAACAAGGATTCTATCGAAAAGCAAAAAACAAGGAGATATGCGATACATGGGAAGCAAGCGGCGCATAGCCGACGAGATACTGCCGATAATGCTTGGCAGCAGCGACAGCAAGGTCTTCGTGGATGCCTTCTGTGGCGGTTGCAGCGTCATAGAGCGAGTGCCGTCAAGTTACAGGCGGATAGCCATAGACGCTAATAGGTACTTAATCGCGATGTGGCAAGCACTCCAAGGTGGGGCGAGGTTCAAGGAGCATATCACGAGGGACGAATACATCGCGACAAGGGATTGCCTTAACGATAATGGCGATTCCCGATATTCAGATGCCGAGATAGGCTTTATCGGCTTCATGGCAAGCCGCAACGGGATATTCTTCAACGGCTACACGGGCCATGATGTCGTAGGCAAGGATGGCAAGCATCGGGATTACATAGCCGAGTATATAGCGAACATCAAGAAAGACATACCGATGTTGACGGGTGTCGATTTCCTCAATTACGGCTATGACGAGATGCCCTTACCGCCTACCAACAGCATCATCTATTGCGACCCGCCGTATAAGGGGGTCAGACAATACAGGGGCACTGGCAAGTTCAATTATGAGAACTTCTATATCTGGTGCATGGAAATGAAACTCCGAGGGTACAAGGTGTTCGTCAGTGAATACCAGATGCCAAGCGAGTTTACTTGCGTTTGGGAAAAGCGTATAACCAATTCTCTCAGCCCTAATAAGACCGTAAGGCCAGTCGAAAGACTGTTTACGCTATAAAAAAATAATTCAGATGAAACAAACAATTTATGCCAAGTCGCCGTTCAAGCAGTCGATGACCCTCCTGTTGGCCTCGTCTATCTTCCCATTGTCAAACTGGATATACAAGTCCGTCGTCGTGTTGTCCCACTCGCTATGCCCCAACGCCTTGCCTATTGTCTCCTTTGGTATGTCCAGGCTCGCCGCTATCGTCGCCCAGCTCCTTCTCGCCGTGTACCACACCATGTCCTTGTGCAGGGGTGTGATGACCTTTTTTATCAATGCCCCCCTGCTGTTCTTCTCCATCTTCACTGGCCCAATCCTCTTCAAGTAGTCGCCTAACGTGCGCCTGAAACTACTTTCCTTTGTCCCGCCGTCAAGCACGTTAAGCAAGTGCTCCTTGCCCCTGTACTTGTTTATTATTTCCATCGCCTCTGGCTCGACCTTGATGTCATAAAGCCTTCCCGTCTTGTTGCGCCTGTATTGTATGCGCCCGTGCCTTATGCACCCCGACGGCAGCTCAAGCAAGTCCGAGAGGTTTATGCCTATCAGGTAGAAGCCGAGCATGAACAGGTCCCTGTATTTCTCCATGAACGGCTCCACGCTTATGTCCCTCACTTCCCTCATCTCCTCGGCGTTGAGGTAAAGGTATCTTTGCCGTTCCGTCTTGATGGCGAACTTCCTGAACGGGTACTTGGCCGTTATCTCGTTGTCTATCGCCCAATTGAACACCGTGCGTATATTTCTTAGGTCAATGGAAATCCCGTTGATTTTACGCCCCTTTAAGAGCTCGTGGGCCTCGAATCTTTCTAACCATGCCCTGTCTATCGTGTCAAACGTTGCGTTGCCGTCAAAAGCCCCGATGCGCTTCATCGTCGTGAGGAAGACAATCTTCGTGCTCTCCTTGGTCTTTGTCTTGACATACTCACCTATGTAATAGAGAATCCCCTTCTCCGCATCGACCTCACCGCCGTTGACAATGGCCTTCATGTGCTCTTTCATCTTCGATGGCAGCTCTTCGGAGTGGTTAATCATGTATTCCTCAATCTCGGAATACAGTTTCGTCAGCCTGAACGTCCTGGCGCGATGATTCGGCACAGTGCTGGGAAACACGAGGCCGTCGAACTTCTCCGTGCTCTTCAACCCGGTGAAGACCATGAATCTCTTGCTCTTGAAGAACACGATGAAAAATACCTTCATCGACGCCCTCTCCACATAAGGCTTGATTCTATTCATAATTATTCACTTACACTTTTTTAAGTTGAGCATCAAACCACTTACAAATTCACTTACAAAAGCACCCATCAATACCCCCTAAAAACCCTCAAAACGAGCCTGAATCAGGCCATGTATATGGGTTATTTGACCTAATAAATAAGGCGCTGAAAATCTTAACTGTTTGATTTTCAACGCCTTATCTTTTAGAGCGGGATACGGGAATCGAACCCGCTTCACAGGCTTGGGAAGACTAAGTTAAGATATTTTATAAGGCTGATACCCAAACGGTTATAACAATTAATACTTAATCACTTACTAACTTACTTACAAATAGGCCTACGTAAGCCTGTGAGTTTTGTTCTTCTCATAACGTTTTCAGCACGCCGAGCACCTTGAAAACCTTGGCAATGGAAGCCTTGCTTATCTCCTGGTCCTCATACTCGTCATTGTACGCGTGTAGGGTCAGGCGCGTGTCGTCCGTGCCCTTCCTCACCACCTTCACCGTGCGCAAGTCGTTGGTCGTCATCACGGCGTAGACCTCATTCATCGGCAGGAAGTCTTGCCAATCAAGCACCTCCTTCAAGGCTATCATGTCGCCACCGTTAATCACCGGCTGCATGCTGTCGCCCGATGTCCGGCACCAAAAATCCGCTTTTTCATAACCTGGCACGCTAACATACTTGCTCGGCACGTTGGGCGTGTCATTGTACATCGAGGCGAAGCCAAGCGTGAAGTCCACGTCATAGAATGGCTTTTTGTCATCGCCGTCCTTGTTGACGGGAACCGCCCCTACGCTGCTCATCATCTCGCCCTCGCCAGTCCTCAACCATTCAGGTCTGAGACCCGTGGCTGAATGAATCAGGGCAAAGTCCCTGTTAGAGAACGATAGCTTTCCTTTCTCACCCTCTCTTTTCATCTTCCTGTTAAAATTAGATGGGTTAATCCCGACCTTTGCGGCAAACGAGTTCTTCGTCTCACCACGCTCGGCTATGTAAGCCTCTAACCTGTCCTCAATCGTAGCACTGCTCATAATCCTTAATTTATGTTTCAAAACCACGGCTCGAACCATGATAATGTATAATAACGTTAAATAACAGACATTTTCTGTCATTAATATTGTTATTGTCAGACATTAACAGTACCTTTGCATCGTCAATCAGAAAAACAGAAAGACAAAGCAGAGGGGCTGAAAAATATCCCAGTCCAATAGCTCTAACACCGCAAAGATACGGGGTTTTCTTGGCCTCTCCAACTTTTATCTGTTAATAATGAGTAAAAACAAGAAAATAACAAACCATGAAAGCGAATAAGATACAAGTCAGCGACATCAAGCGCATCGGCAAGGGCGGCTCTATCACGGTCGAGCTTCCTAATTATCTCGCCTGTATATCGGCCAAGAACACCGTGGGCTACGTCAAGAAGGCTTACCCACGCGAGGATGGCTGCACGTACTATTGCCGCATCAAAGGCAACACGATAACGATAGGCGTGATTGAGGCCGACAAGGTTAACCGAAAAATGGCAATAGCTAAATAAACAAGTCATGGCGAAGATACGTGTCGAAGTCGTCGAGAAAGTCGTAACGATGAAGGAACAGGGACAGGAGTTCCTCACTAACAAGTCAATACTGTCATACCTCGGTGGGGTCAGCAAGGATTTCGTCGACGACCTGAGGAAGACTGGCGAGCTGCCGTTCTACAAGGTGCGCAACACCATCCTCTACAAGATAACGGACGTGAGGAAGATGATTGAGCGCAACAAGGTGTATTGATACCTGTTCGGGCCGCTCTCGGAAGAGCTTTGAAGCAGCAGGTTCGACTCCTGCCCCGAACGCGAGAAAATGAACGAGAGGAAAGAGACCTTTGACTTATTGGGACAGGAAGTATGCGTGTAAAGAGTAACGGAGGAGACCAACAATCCATAATACCGCGAAAGGACGCACGACATACGGAAGACCAGCTAATTTTCCGCTTCAAGTAGCGGGACGAACCACGCAGCGAGAAAAGAAAAGCGGCGCAGGCACCCGTGAACACGTAGCGGTCTGGCTAAGCCATCACTCGGTGGCTTACGGCATGGAATAGCCTAAGAAAATCCACAATTGAAACACGCGAGACTCTTCTTTTAGTGCTTCTATATATACAGGACGGGAAAACGAGCGCGAGACGACAAGCCTCGCGTGGCGTCGGAACACGGGGTTCAACGCCCCGCCCGTCCCCTACTCTTTTTCTTAATGTTTAGCCACATAAATATATGTATAAGAGATGCCAGTGGGGAGCAGTGGACGGCTCGTAAAAGGCTTGAAACCAATGACGGCCCGAAACAGACGGGCATTTGCCGTGGATAGTGTGCTAATCGGATAGGCACGAACGATTGTAAAGATTAGGCGGCATTAGGCAGGTTCGACTCCTCCCCACGGCGCGACAAAAAACAAAACAAGTGAAATGGACAAAACTTATTACATTGGCATAGACCCTGGCGCGAGCGGTGGCATTGCCGTTCTCTCCGAAAACGGCGAGGTCGCGGACGTGAGGAATATGCCCGACACCCCAGCCGACATCCTTAACTACCTACGGCTATGGCAAGCGTTCCCTTGCGTATGCGTCTTGGAGGACGTGGGTCAGGGAATGCCGGGGCAATCATCGTCCGCTACAGCAAAGTTCGCAAGGCACAACGGCCATCTTGAGATGGGACTCCTCGCCCTCGGCATAAAGACTATAAAATGCCGCCCGCAGAAGTGGGAGAAGATTTACTCCCTCGGCAAGAGTTCTTCCTTTGAAAAGGCGGAATGGAAGCGCAAGCTCAAGGAACGCGCCCAGCAGCTCTTCCCCAATCTCGGCAAGCGGGTGACGTTGAAGACCTGCGACGCCCTCCTCATAGCCGAGTATTGCAGGCGGAATTACAGGCAATGACATTAAAAAAAACGATAAAGCCATGAAGCAAATCATAGAAGACATCAAGGGCGAGCGTTTCACCACAAGGGAATACGTCGCTTACGGCATCCTCGCGCCAGCGGCACTCTTCGCGGCGTGCATCCTCTCGGAAATCATAATTAAGTAAGCCATGGAAGCGATATTGAGCATTTGCGAGCAATGCGTGGCGGCCATCAACGAAGCCGCATGGAAGAGCTACCGTGACGGCGAAAACGCGGATTCCTACGACGGGTGCTCGGCGGAGGTCAGCCTCTCGCCCGACACGCTGATATGCGTCATCCACGACCCCAAGGCTGGCTTCACGGTACAGTCTTCCCACGAGAGCAACCAAGAGACGCCCCTGTTCGACAAGGCCGTCACTGACTATCTCGAAGACAACGCCAACCCCGAAGCCGAGTGGCAGGAGACTTACGACAACAACGACCACGACCGCCAAGCCGTGCTTGATTCGGGCTTCGGCTCTTGGCAGGACTATTACGACTATATGTATAACTAAAAATATAATAGAAATGGCAACACAAGTAGCAACACGACAGAACAACATGACATTGGGCGAGCTCATGCACTCGCCAGCGGTAGTCGGGAAACTCAACGAGGTGTGGAGCTCCCCACAGATGGCAAACAGCTTCATGTCATCCGTAATCTCCGTGGCCAACGGAAATCCGCAGCTTCGCAAGGCGGAGCCGATGAGTATCATTGGCGCTGCGATGGTGGCGGCGACCATGCAACTGCAAGTCATACCGACATTGGGGCAGTGCTACATCATACCTTACGGCAACAAGGCACAGTTTCAGATTGGCTACCTCGGTCTCCTTCAATTGTGCCAGCGCAGCGGCCAGTTCAAGAAGATTCTCGCCGCTCCCGTCCATGAGGGTGAGTATGTATCGGGCGATGAGTTCGATGAGGATTACGTCTTCGACAAGAAACAGAAGAAGTCCGACAAGGTTATCGGCTATATGGCCAAGTTCGAGCTCTTGAACGGATTTACCAAGGTAGCATATTGGGATGTCGATAAGGTCAAGGCTCACGCCACGAAGTTCAGCCAGGCATTCCGCAGCGGCTTTAATTCCCCTTGGAAGTCAGATTTTGACGCCATGGCTCAGAAGACGGTCTTGAAGTCCATCTTGAAGTACGCGCCAAAGTCAATCGAAATGCAAAACGCCATTACCTTCGACCAAGCCGTCGTCAATACCAACACGGCAACGACAGCCGACGTGCAAGACCTCGACATCGACGCTTTCGTGCCAGAATACGTCGATAACCTCGAAAGCGAGAAGCAGGAGAACCTCGCAGCCAAGGCCGCCGAAGCAGCCAAGGCCGAAATGAAGAAAGACGGCAAGAAATGATTACCAACCAAATTATGAAGCGTCCGCTCGCCAACTTCACCGTTGAGCAGCGGACGAAAGACGCTTTTTTCAACGCGACAAACTTGTTGAAGCAATGGAATTGCCAAGATGGAGTCGCACAGCGATACTTGGACAATTATTTTGCTTCATCAAAGACGGTTGAGTTTGTTGAGACGATAATGAAGAGGGAAAATTTAGATACACCAAAAATGGTGTATGTAAAATCGAGGGCCTCACGAGGCAATGAGGCGGGAACTTGGATGCACCCCCTCCTCTTTATAGATTTTGCTATGTGGATAAACCCGGCGTTCAAATACGACGTGCTGAAATTCGTCTATGACAGGATGTTGGATTATCGCAACGAGGCTGGCGACGCTTACAAGGCTCTCGCATCTGCCATGGCAAAGATTTGCACGCCTCGCCAAATGAAGCACTATATGCCGATTCTCGGCAAGGGCTTGAACTTCATTGTCACTGGCAAGCACGAGAACCAACTCCGCAACGAGTATGGCACGGAAGAGAAGCAAAAAGAGTATTTCGAGCTTGAAAGGCAAGTGGCCATGCTCGTGGACGAGGGGTTCTTGAAGTCGCCCGAAGACGTGACTAACTATCTCCGACGCAAGTTCCAGCAAAAGTATTTTTAAGCATCATGAGCATCAACACTTCCGATTCACAGCACGAACTGTCATGGTATCGTGCGCGTTTGGGACAAATCACAGGCTCTAAGGTCTCCGACATAATGAAGTCGGGGCGCAAGAGTGGCGAGACGTTCTCCGACACGGCAAAGGCGTACCTTTACCAGCTCGCGGGCGAACGCCTCTTCAACCAGGGCTTCCTCGCCGACGACGAGGTCTTCTCCGACTACCTCGACGAGACCTGCGTCACCACCAAGGCAATGCGGTGGGGCACGGAGCAGGAGGATGCGGCTCGGAGACTGGCATCCGACATCCTCGGCTACGACATCGAGGAGGTCAGCCTCTGCGCCCACGACACCATACCCCACTTCGCAGCCTCGCCCGACGGCATGATACGCAACGTTGACGGCAAGGGACACCTTGGCGTGCTGGAGATAAAGTGCCCAAGCATCGGCACGTTTATGCGATACAGGCACCTCGTCCACTCCGCGGCTGACTTGAAGGCCGTCAAGCCCGAATACTACTGGCAGATGATGGCGGAAATGGACTGCACCGAGGCCGTAAGCGGCGTGTTCGTCACCTACTGCCCCTGGCTCTCCAAGCCGTTCCACTACGCCAATATAGAGCGAGTGGAAGACGACATCAAGCTCATGGAGGAGCGTGTCGTACTCGCCAACGAGTTCATAGACAATATTATCAAATAAATAAAGCACAATGGAAATACATGGAAATACAAGGCAAAATCATAGGCGCGCTGCCTGAGACCAGCGGAACGTCAAAGTCAGGCAAGGCATGGCGCAAATGCACCTACATCCTGGAGACGCAAGGGCAATACCCCAAGAAGCTCGCATTCGACCTCTTGAACGACCGCATCACGCAATACGCCCCGAAAGTCGGGGAATACGTCAAGGTCAGCTTCGACGTCACCTCCCACGAGTACAACGGCAAGTGGTTTCATTCCGTCATGGCATGGGCCGTCGAGCGACCGCAGTATCAACCGCAGTCAGCCTTCCAGCAACAGCCGCAACCTGCGGCGGCATCACCACAACAGCAGCCAACCGCGGCAAGCGGGCAAGGCGACAACCTGCCCTTTTGAGTTACGACGGAGCCTGTCGGTGCTCGAAAGGGCATTCGGCGCGACCGTCGCCGTCATAGTAGACAACGGATAAAAAATATGAATGTACCAGATAAGATATTCCAATCGCATTCGTGGCTCGACATTAATATATACATGTTCGTGAAACGAAATACGGAGAACGGCATCATCAAGGTGAGCCTCCAAAAGATAGCCGACGAGTTCGGGACTACGAGAGGGAAAGTAAGGCACATCATGGATAAGTTCTATTCGGAAAATCTGCTATTCCGCACAACTTCCGCACAACTTCCGCACAACTTCCGCACAACTTCCGCACAAACAGATGTTGAAAATCAGAAAGTTACGAGCGATTTCCGCACAACTTCCGCACAACTTCCGCACAACTTCCGCACAACTTCCGCACAAGATGGCATAAAAAAACGAGCGCATTCTTTCGGTGAAAAACTTATCCCATATATGGGACAATACGATGGGAAGATGATTCGCGAGTTCTTCAACTATTGGACCGAGCGCAACGAGAGCGGCACCAAGATGCGCTTCGAGAAGGAAAAGACCTTCGACATCGCGAGAAGGCTTGCACGATGGCATAAGAACGACATGGAAAAGAACGAGTCTAAGCCATCCAGCCTTCCTGTCGGCATGAACCTGCAAGACAGCAAAGACAAGGACTATACAAAAGGGCTTGAAAGATGGAGCAAATGACAGATAATGAATATTTCAAGAAATTGGCCTCACGTATGCGAGGCACGGGAGGCTATCCGCAAGACATGGACACCGTACGCATAAGCATTCCCAACGCCGAGCGACGCTTGCGGGGAGGCTTGCAATACGTTGTCCGAATGAAGTCAGGTCGCGATGCCGAATGGGACGAGCACAATTACCGCCCGATAGTCGATTGGATGACCGACAACCAAGGCAGGGGACTTCTGATGCTCGGCGGCTGCGGTCTTGGGAAGTCCCTGATAGGGATGTACATCCTCCCACTGCTTATCAACGACGTACATAAGAAGATAGTCAATATCTACAACGCGCAGGAGCTCAACCAGAAGATAGACGAAATCCTTAGGTTGCATATCATCTACATAGACGACATCGGCACGGAGGACAACCTCAACTCTTACGGCAACAAGCGAGTCCCATTCGCCGAACTTTGCGACGCGGCAGAGAAGAAAGGCAAGCTCCTCATCCTAACCTCCAACCTGAATGTCGAGGAACTGACGCGGAGGTATGGCGACCGTGTCGTTGACAGGCTTGTCGCCATCACCAAGGTCGTCCCCTTCGTCGGCAAGTCGCTAAGAAAATGACACCCCTCATGGCAGACATACGCAAGCAGGCCGACGAGTGGATAAGAACCCACCCCGACGCAACGCCAGTTGAGACATGGCTTGCCGGATACTGGCAGTCAACGTCCAACTGGTGCAGCAGGAAAAGATAATCAATAATCACAAAAATTTAAAAACAAGTTTTATCATGGTAACGAAAACAACTATCGCCGAGACCCTTAAGGAGGTCATGGCAAAAAAGGACATCAAGCTCACGGTTGCGGAGAGCAACCTCTGTGTGACTACGGTCTTCCAGGCCGTCAAGAACGCTCTCATCAACGCTGGCGAGGTACGCATCGACGGCTTCGGAATGTTCAGGCGCAAGGACGTTCCCGACCGCAACTGTCGCAATCCACGCACGGGCGACACCATCATCGTGCCGGCTCACAAGGCCATCGTCTTCAAGCCAGCGAAGCAACTCAACGAGAGCGTGAACGGCAAGCAGGGGTAGACATCGGTAAGGACATATCCACATTTTATTATTTTCATATTTTCCAAAATTTAAAACATCGCTTACCTCGTGCGTGAGCATAGGGCGGCTTTCTAACCTTTAATTCGAGATGTTAAATAAAATCAATACAGGGCGGCACCGCAAGGCAATCAAATTCGTGGCGTGCAACCAGCAGCCTACCGAGGCCGACTACAACAGGTGGGCGGAGACCGTCTCGCAAGCGTCATCCCTCGTCAAGCTCATCGACGGAGTGGTCAACAACGCGGCGTGGGCGGCCTGCCTCGACGCTTACGAGTGCATCGAGCCCCTCAAGCGGTTCAACCAGCAGGTCAAGGGAGGCGACACTGCGGGCTACGGATACCAACGTTGCTTCAAAGCTCTCAAGCAATATCAGCGCTACCTCATCTACGCCTCCGATATTCGCTTCTTCCACGTTGCCGACATGACAGAGGAGACACGTAGCTTCTACGCTAAGGGCATGACCGATGAGCAATACTACGACTTCTGGGCCTCCTTTGGCTTCAAGGCGTACCAGGACAACCGTCCCTTCCTCACCTGCCTCGTCAACAAACTGTACCTCGCCTACAAGAAAGGCAACGTCAAGCACGCCGAGGCCGCGGCGTGGAGCATGGGAGCGTTCATGTCGCTCAACGTGGCCACCGAGTGCCACGCCGACGCTGTCAAGGTCGTGGCTAATCAATGGGGCGGCAGACTCGCGGAATGGCAGCGGATCTTCAAGGCCTTCGACCTCTCGCCCGTAGAGAAGCTCTGGGGCGACGCCCACCGCGACTTCTTCCCGGAGCTTGCGACCTTGGAGTTTGACGATGACGAGTTCCAGAACATCAAGCTCTCCTTCAACCAGTGGGCTGAAAGGCTCGTCCGCGGCAAGACGCTCGTCCAGAGCCGTGTCGCCACCGTCAACGACTTCGCCGACGACATCTTCCGCACCAAGGGCTGCGCAAAGAAAGCCATACGTGAGCTCACCGACTCCAAGCTTAACGAGATATAACCACACCGCCCAATGTGCCCCCAACGCCCATTGAGTCTAAAAAAATAACACACACAAATGAAAATCATTTACAATTCCTATTCCGACATCACGCGCTTCATGCGCTCTGCCATCAATGGCTTCACCCTCGGCCTTTTGCGCCTTTTGTGGTCGGTCGTTCTGCTCGTCATCAACACGGTCGTTCTGCTCGTCATCAACACGGTCGTCTTCGCTTGGCGCAAGCTCGCGTCAGCCATCACGCGCAAGCCTGTCGCGGCCTTGGCAGTGGTCTTGGCCATAATGACCATCGCCAACCTCGCCACCTACGCTTCCATGAAAGCCAAGCTCACCACGGCCGAGTGGCGCTACGACCGTCTCCGCATCCACATGGATAGCGTCTACGAGGTCTACAACATCCATAACTCCTACTCACGCATCGTGAGCTACGAAAACAATAAATGACACTATGAACATAGCGGAAATACTTAAAGACGAGCCGAAAGGCACAAAGCTGTACGATTATCTTTACAACAAAGAGGTAAAGTTTGATAATATCATCTCTGTTAATGGAAATACTTCCATCTGGTGCGTAAGAACTAAAGAAAACAATGTTGTCGTGCATCATGGTTATTCCGAGTTTGGCACAATTAGAGACTGCAAGGACGGCTTGCAGATATTAATGCCCTCCAAGGATATGCGCGACTGGCGAAAATTCGTCTGGAAGAAAGGCGCGATACTCGTAAGCAACGACGGGGAAACCGTGGTCATGTTTCTCGAATGGGCAAACGATGCCTACACGGAGTTTTTCGGAGCGAAGTTCCCCGTCAAGAAGGAAGAAGGCAAGTCCACTTTTAACACCTGCGATTTCCAGTCCTGTTGCCAGAGCTACAACATAGAGCCCTGCGTCAACCCCACGACAGGAAAGTTCACCGTAAAGACAGTCAGAATCACGGTAGGTAACTCCGAGCCCAACGATACAAATAAGCCCATTGAGCCTAAGTATAGCTTCAAGCCATTCGACAAGGTGCTTGTCAGGGATAGTGATGACGAAAAGTGGAGTTGTGATTTCTTCAGTTACATGGAAGAAGGTCAAGCTATTTGCGCTGATACCTATTGGTTTCAATGCCTCCCTTACAACGAGGAGACAGCCAAACTAATAGGCACGACAAAATCATTGGAGGATATAAGATGATTGATATACCAATAGGCTCTGAGATTACCTTAAAAGTAGTCGAAGACAAGAAAGGAGACTGCATTGGTTGCTTCTTCGATGAGTTGCAAAGTGACATTTATGAGAACCCTTGCAAGCGTATCAAGTGTAGCTCTAATGAGCGCAAGGATAGGAAGAAAGCTAAATTCATAAGAGTAAAGTGATTATGACAAAAGAAAAAGTAATTAAGTCCTACAAGGGCTTCGACAAGAATATGCAATGCCGTGGCTTCCAGTATGAAGTCGGCAAGGAGTACGAAATGGATGGTAACATCAAGTGCTGCGAGCGAGGTTTTCACGCTTGCGAATCACCTATGGAAGTGTGGGATTATTATGATATGCTCGACTCGCGTTTTGCCGAGGTTGAGCAATCTGGGCAAATTGACAGGAAAGATGATGGCAAATCAACAAAGGTCTGCTCCTCACGTATCAAGATTAAGGCAGAACTGAAACTTGCCGACATCATTTACATCGGTGTTGAGTGGCTGAAAGACATTACCTCACCATCAAAGATTAAGCCTAACTGTTTGAATGATAATGGCGGTGACTCTGCCCAGATTGGTTCAAGCGGTTACTCTGCTCAGATTGGTTCAAGCGGTGACTCTGCCCAGATTGGTTCAAGCGGTGGCTCTGCCCAGATTGGTTCAAGCGGTGACTCTGCCCAGATTGGTTCAAGCGGTGACT
>ERZ1024349.26-NODE-26-length-23697-cov-11.769563_pt1 | contig 23697 bp, 17 predicted proteins | sample MGYA00520789_ERZ1024349 | MGnify/ENA primary metagenome ERZ1024349 (study PRJEB33242, sample SAMEA3444257) | Homo sapiens | biome: Host associated; feature: Gastrointestinal tract; material: Stool | place: Uganda | collected 2011-01-01 ...
AAGATGTTAAATCGTGTGAAACTGCGTGCCGTATGGCTGAGGTTAGGAGAGGGGTTTATTAGAAACTACACCTATAAGCCTAATTGTTCACTTTTTCTTTTTTATTTCGACGAAAAAAGAAAAAGCAGAACCGAAAAAGAAAAACACGAATGATAAAATGGCTCGAGTCATCAGGGGCTTCCGCCCCCGAACCCAATAGTAAATCTGAACAGTCATACTGAGCAATGCGAAGTATCTCAATCCGTACTCGTTAGGTTTAAACCCTCATCCCCTCGCTAATATTAAGGAGATTCTTCGGGTAAATTTGTAATTAATTTTGTTATTCCAAATGCAAATCCCTCAGAATGACGTAACCGTAAAGAACTTATAGACTTATTAACTTTATTTATTGAACTTATTTCCTTATTTCCTTTTTCCTTCCTTCTCAAAGCAACTAGCAAATTTTAAAATTCACGTATTTTAAATAAAACATAAGTGTTAATAGGAGTAATTATTTAAAAATGAAAACAGAAATATTAAAAAGTCTTTATAGTGCAAAACATGGTTGTAATTTGGTTCTCAAACGTGCAAAGTCTAGTTCTTCATCTGTATTGTCACTTGTGAAAAGTGAAAGCGGAGTAGAAACACCTGTTTTAAAAAAATCATATGATAGTCTTCCTAACGGAAATTCTTTAATTACACGTTTTTCAATGGATGGTGATGAATTTCGTCCTTCAACAACAATAATTCTTGAAAATAATAGAATTCGAGATTTTTTAATTCATAAAAGTAATGGTGACAGTATTTGTGGCTCAATGGCGAATGGCAAAGTTCATTCTACTGAAGTTGATGAAATGGCTATGGTAACAGGAAGCGGAATTACCAAGGAAGGTACAACTCCTATGGCTAAAAGATTTTTAAATCTAATCAACAAGTTTTTTTCTAGTAAAAAAGCATAATTGAAATCTTTTTTAATCTTGTTTTGTAAAAACCCAAAGACCTTTACTATTAGTTGTTGTTATGACTTTTCTTGTTGAGTTTTTGCTTTTTTCGTTTTGTTGCGAAATAACCTCTTTTTTTTTTGAGTTTGTACAATTTGGCTTTTTGTTTCTTTTATTGAATTGAATGCACTAGCCATCAACGTTGAAGTATAAACAGGTGTTGTATGAGCATAGTCAAAGATAATAACTCCGTTTGCATCCATTTTTCTTGTTTCATAAATTTGTCTGATTAAATCTTCAGAAGCTCCACCCATAAAGGTTACAAATAGCCCTGCATAAAGGTCTGTTTTTGGAGATTTAACTCTCATAACGTCATTCATCATAGATGCTAGCATTTTTGAATCATATGTCAAAAATAGAGGGGTAAAACCATCAATATAATCATTTGATGACCACGTTCTCCAGTCCTGCTGTTTAGCTGCTAGTGCGGATGCTAAATCAGGAAAAATAACGGCACTTATATACACGTGTTCTTGTTTGCCAAGTTTTCCAATTTTTTGAACAAAGTTTGTTACATTATTTCTTCTGTATTGGTTCCAATCATACCATTGAACATCTGAAACAGTAAGATCTTTGGGATCTACTCCGTACATTTGTTTGAATTCATTTCGAGCGTAATCAGTATATCCCCAAGCACCCATATCGTTTCCAGCAGTGGCATTTGGGTATCTGATGTAGTCAAGATTTATTCCATCTGGTTTGTAAGTCGTGATTATTTCTTTAATTAGTTCTTCTAAAAAGTCTTGAACTTCTGGGTTTGCAGGGTCTAGAAAATATCCGTTATGCTCAGATATTGATTTTGTTGGACGAGTTGATGAAGAGTATTGTTTTGTTTTATTCCCCCAATCTGGTCTAACCGCAAGAATGCTGGAAGGATTAGATTCTGGCGGTTGATTTCCAACGTAGAAAGATTGAAACCACGTATGAACTTTTATCCCTCTTTTGTGGGCTTCTTTTATCCAAACGTCAAGTGGGTCAAAGCCTTGAAATATTTCGTTTTGAACTGTAAATCCATATTTATTCATAACTTGGCTTGGAAAGATTGTTTTCCCGTGAAAATAGGTTTCAAGGAAGATGCTATTAAATCCATTTGCTTTCAAGTTATCAAGTGTTGAAATGATTTGTTCTTTACTTGTTTCTGTTGGTCTAATCCAAACTCCTTTTAATTCATTGTCGATGTATGGAAGGCTTGTTTTTATTGCCATATTTGCTTCATCGATAGCTTCTTGGGTATATTGTTTTAGAACTACACTATTTTTTGTTTCACTTTCTGCAATTTTTAGATAATTTTCTGCAACTTGAATATGGTTTTCTGCTCGTTCTGGTTTGTAATTTAGCATTCTGCTTTTGTAATAATCAATCATAGATTGAGCTTCAAATATTTTAGATTTTGCTTCGTAAGAAAAACTATCAGATGTCGTATAAACGGTGATTTTATTATTTTCGGTATCTACATAGACTTTTGAGCCAACAGTGACATTTTGTGTAATCCAGTTTTTAGCTACTCCGTGTCCGCTTATAACTAATCCGTTGGCTGGGATTGTTGAATCTGCACCACTTAGAGAGGTAACAATATTTCCTGTTACAATTGCTTCTGTTCCAAATTCGTTTGTGCCAGTGTGAATTCCAAAATTAGGGGTATAAATAATCAATTTATTTGCACCTCTTCCTCCAGGGAAATATGATGCGGATAAAACTGGGTCGATAGCATCAACTTTTGTAGAGGCTTGTTTGAAAACAACTTCTGATTGATTTAGCATTAAAGGTTCAAACGCCATACCACTAGGAGCTCCGAAAGTTGCTTCTTCGGCATTTACACTAATTATTGTTAAACATAGTCCTATTATTGTTGTGATTATACGCTTGAATTTCATTGTTATTTAGTTGTCCTTTTATAATATCCCGTATTTTGGTATTTTAAGCTCTCGATTTCTCTGATTTTGTCTGGTAAGCGAGAATTGTTTGGTCTTAGTAAAAATGCTTTTTTGTAATATTGATTTGCACGGAGCAAATCTCCAAGTTTTTCATAAATATTTGCCATTTTTAGAATGACATCATAGTTTTCTTTGAATCCGTTATCGAAAGCTTTGTTGTAGAAATATACTGCTTTTGTGTAATCTTTTCGGTATAAATAAAAATCCCCAAAATAAAAATTCGTAGAAGGGTTATTTTTATCTATTTTTAAAGCTTGAAAGAAATAAGCTTTGGAATATCTATCTTTACCTTCCCAATCATACACCCTTGCAAGTTGAACTATTGGATAAAGCTCTCCAGGGTTTGTTTTGGATAGAATAAAATACTCTCCGCTTGCTTTTTGCAAGTATTGTTTTCTTTCTTCTGGATTTTTTGAAGCCAATGCACTCTTAAAATAAAAATCAGCCAACTTTAATGTTGACTCTTTGTCGATTTTTTCATAATCGATAGGTGCATTATTGTATTTAATCTCCCCAAATTCTATTGCAAAAGCTTGGTTATTGGTATAAGTGCTTCCAATAAGAATGAAAGCACTTATAATCAATAAAAACTTATTATAAATCATAATATTTTGGAACTTCTTGAGTATTATGATGATAGAATGAATAATCTTCTGCAGCTGGATCTGTATATACATATAACTTTCTCCAGAATCTTACGAATTTATTTTGGTTTTTAAAAGCTTGTTCATCTTTTGTATAATATTCTTCGCCAGCAGCTCTCGCTTTAGTAATGTTAATCATATCAGCTGTTTGAGCAGAATACCCTTGGTTTTTTACGTATGTAGCATCTGTTGTTGTATCAACTGATACTGCTGCTTGAGCTTGTAAAGGAATCATTACTGCAACGGCTGCAATTAATAATAATTTAGTTTTCATAGTCACCTCTTTTTGTAACATTATAATAATATCTCAAGGATGTTGCAATATTATTATAATTTATTTACAAAAAAAAATCCTATATTAAACGTAGGATTTTTCTTAATAAAAAAGGGTACTTATTGCATACCCTCAAATTTTATAATGAATTATTTATAACTTCTTCTAATTTATCTAAAAGCTCGGATTCAGGAACTCTTGCAACAATTTCGCCTTTTTTGAAAACATAGCCTTCATTTATGCCTCCTGCGATCCCAAAATCGGCGTGTCTTGCTTCTCCTGGACCATTCACCACACAACCCATAGTTGCGATGGTTATGTTTTTATCGAGATTTTTAAATCGTGCTTCAACTTTTTTTGCTAGTCCGATTAAGTCAATTTGAGTTCTTCCGCAAGTTGGGCAAGATACAAAATTTACCCCTCGTTGTCTTAATTTCAAGCTTTTTAAAATTTCATAACCAGCAAAAACTTCTTCGACAGGATTTTCTGTGAGGGAAACTCTTATTGTATCTCCTATTCCTTCTGCTAATAGCGTTCCAAGTCCAACTGAAGATTTTATTAGTCCGCCTTTTAATGTTCCAGCTTCTGTAACCCCTAGATGAAGTGGGTATTCAACTTTTTGAGCCATCAATCGATATGCTTCAATTGTTGTTAAAACATCTGATGATTTTAAGGAAACTTTAATCTTGTCAAAATCTAAGTCTTCCAAGATTTGAATATGTTTCATTGCACTTTCCACCATTTTTTCGTGTAGTGGAATATCTTTGTCTAACAAATCTTTTTCTAGTGAACCAGCATTAACTCCAATTCTAATTGGGATATTTTGTTGTTTTGCAAGTGTTACTACTTTTTCAACATTTTCACGTTTCCCAATATTCCCAGGGTTTAGCCTTAATGCTGAAATCCCGTTATTTATACACTGAATGGCTAAACGATAATCAAAGTGAATATCAGCAATCAATGGAACTGGTGATATTTTAACCAATTCTTTAATTGCTTCAGCAGCATCTTTGTTTAAGACTGCAAGTCTTACAAGTTCACATCCAGCATCTGCGAGTTCTTTAATTTGACGTGTTGTTGCTTCTATGTCACGTGTGTCTGTATTGCACATTGACTGAACACTAATCGGGTTATTATTACCGATTTTTACATTTCCGATTGAAATTTCTTTTGATTTTCTTCTTTTTATCATAAAATAATTGTAGCACAAGAAAATTGAGAGGGTTAATAAATTATGAGAATTGCAGTATTATCAGATATCCACGCAAACGTACAAGCTCTAGAAGCTGTTATGAATGATATAGTTAATCAACAATGCGAGCATGTTTTTTGTTTGGGTGATTTAGCTTTAGCTGGTCCTCAACCAAAAGAAGTTATGGATTATGTGATGAGCCAAAGTGCTTGGACTGTTATTCAAGGAAATACTGACAAAATGATAGCTCAATATGGACCAGAAGTTGTTGAATTTTTAGAAGCTCAATATCCTCTTATGGCTAATGCTATTGCAGATGATGTGACATTATTAGATGATTCTCATAGAGCATATTTAGAAGGTTTAGCTCCCCAATTGAGTTTAGATGTCGAAGGTTGTAGTGTTTTGTTGGTTCACGGTTCTCCAAGAGCGAATAACGAAGATATTTTGCCAGAAATGCCATTAGAAGAAGTCGAAGAAATTATTTCTGGAACAACAGAAAAACTTATTCTATGTGGTCATACTCATATTCCTTGTGGTTATCAAACAAATACTAATCAAACAGTTGTAAATGTAGGTAGTGTTGGACGTCCAATGACTGAACAGCCAAAAGCTTGTTATGCTGTTATTGATTTCTCTCAAGGTTCTTTTGAAATTCGTCATAGATTTGTTGATTACGATAATAAAACAGCTGCTAAAATTGTATCAGAACGAGGATTTATGGGTGCGGATAGACTTGCAGATTTGCTATTAAATCCTGTTGAAAGACATATTTAGAGTCTATAAGCTGATAAGTCTATAAGTGGATAAGTTGGTTGCATTTTACTTGCTCCTCTCCTTGAGGAGAGGGTCAGGGTGAGGTGGCATACTAAACGCATAATTTCAACCTTGTGAAACTACGTGCAATATGGCTGAGGGTTGGATTATGACTATTAAAGAAATAGGGAAATAAGTTTATTACAGAATAAGAAACTTAACTCTAACAAATTTGTCATACTGAGCGAAGAATCCCGCTAATTTTAATAAATGTCGGCTTGTAAAGCCGACATTTATTGCTATAAATTTATCCGAAGAATCTCTTGCAAAGATTGATTAAATCCAAGCCTCTCCCCTACCCCCTCTTTCGCTGGAGAGGGGTATTGCTTAAGTTTTTTCGCTTTACCACTCATCCTAACCTAGGGGAATGAAAATATCATTCTTGTTAGAGATACTTTGCTCTGCTCAGTATGACGTAGCTCATATAGAATAGTAGGTCGGCTTTACAAGCCGACAGAAAAGCAAAGTAATTTGTAAAATATCTAATATTATTCCCTCCCCAAGGGTGGAGGGCTAGGGAGAGGGGTTGATTGTTCTAATGTTAACTTTCTCTCATTCAACAAATATTAAATAAACCTACTACGATATTTTTCAACGGTATCGATGTTCTTTTTGTTTGGGAAATATGTTTGTAAAAATAGCAATAATGATTGATAGCTATTTTCTACAAAATCTTTTTTATTATTCCAGCCATTATCTAATAAGTCATTGATAATCTTTGTTTCATTCTGGTTATTTGATTTTTGATAAAGAGCAATACATTCTCCAGTTCTGTGCCTTCCGTAGTGGCAATGAATGTATGTTTTCAAATTATTCCCATTTAATGTAGAAACTACATCTTTGAAGCTGTTTTGAGAAGGTATTGATTTCCTGCTAAAAGCGAGAGGGATATTGATATATTTTATTTTGAAAAGTTTGCAGTAAAATTTTTCTAAGGTTTTAACAAAAGAAGAGCCAGCTTTTGTACCTCCTCGCAAGTCTATTATTTGTTCAACTCCGTTTAATTTCAATCTTGCAGCTCGAACTGGAGTAAAAACTGCACTTCCACGAGATAGCCTATTATCTACTTTGGAAATTTTTTGATAGCCGAACATGTATTTTAAGTCAATAATCTTCATATTTGTATAAATGAGCCAAAAAAATATTTTTTGCTTCTTTTTTCATCGAAATAAAAAACGAAAAAGTGAACAGTATAAACTGTCGGCACTGACCTACTTAGCAAATTTGTCATTGCGAGCGAATGCGAAGCAATCCAACTGATTTTTAAATGTAAATCCTAGCTACTCAATTCTAATCAACCCCTCTCCCTAACCCTCTTCCCTTGGAGAGGGTACGAACTTTCGCCCCCTCTATATAAAGAATTTATTAACCATTTTTATTAACTATAAAAAAACTCCACTCCGCAAACCCTTACAGCTCAAGGTTGTCAAGTGTTAAACTAGCCCAAGTGGCTAGTCGTATTTTTACGTAAGTAAAAGTACTAGGTTTACGGAATTTCAAAAAAATGGTATATTAGATATGTAATCAGTTAAGAGATGGGAAGACAAACTTCCTAAAGGAATTCATTTATGGAAAATTTGTCTGACCAATTAGATTTACTGAAAAGCCAATATAGACAGATATTTTTGGAATATGCTAAGTCTTTACAGGATGAAGTATATTCTCTAAAGCCTCAAAATCTTGAGGGAGAAATATTTGATTCGTACGATGTTCATTCTACTGGTAGAGATTGGCAAAATAAAGTTTTAAATCTAATCAATCAAAAACTTAACGACGAAATCGCATCTAATCTCGGTATGGTGGCAACAGCGAGAGAATCTTGTCATTGTGTCGGGTGTGGGGTGTGCTGTAAGTTTGCGGTTAGTGAATTTTCACCAGAAGAACTTTCACAAAAAGCCAAGAACGGCGATTCTCTTGCTCTTCAATTCATAAATACCTTTGTTCCTTATTCTTCGTTAGATGAGGCGGGGAAGGTGTTTCCTGAATACGTTGAGATGCTTAAGTTTAAGCAGGAATCCGAATATTTTATTTACCATTGTCCAAAGGTAACTGACGATAATCGTTGCCCTGAATACGCTAATCGTCCGAAAATATGCCGTGATTTCCCTGATAATCCGATTGCATTTTTACCATTAACTTGTGGATATAAAGATTGGAAAACACAGTCTGAACCCATTATGTTAAAGTTGAATGCGATGGCTGAAATTCTAAATTATTATAAAAATAATCTGGAAAAAGTAATTTAGATTGTACAAAATTTTTCAGCATGGAATAATTATTCTATGGAAACTTTATCAGGATTAAACTTAAGAGAAATCGAGAAAATCACAGATTCTCTCGGTGCGACAAAATTTAGGGCCAGACAAATCCATAATTGGATTTATCTTAAATCAGTCAAAGAAATTGACGAAATGACTGACTTGTCAAAAAAATTCCGTGAAGAACTAAAAAAGGTTGCAACCGTTACGGATATAAAGATAAAAGTCAAACAAGTAAGCTCAGATGGAACTATAAAATATTTGCTAGAATACCCAGATGGTGAATGTGTTGAAACTGTTTTGATGCGTTTTGACAATCGTGCGAATTTGACTGCGTGCGTAAGTTCTCAAGTTGGATGTGCTGTAAATTGTTCTTTCTGTGCTACTGGTAAGCGTGGTTTTATTAGAAACTTGAGTTATAAGGAAATTATCGAACAAGTTTTAACGATTCAACGTGATACAGGTTTAAAGGTTACAAATGTTGTCTTTATGGGACAGGGAGAACCGCTATTAAATCTTGATAATGTCCTAAAAGCGATGGAAATGTTGAACGAAAGTTTTCAAATTGGGGCTAGGAGATTGACGGTTTCAACTTCTGGTATAATTCCTCAAATTAAAAAACTCGCTGAACTTGATATGCAATCTACTCTTGCTTTGTCGCTTCACGCTCCAAATCATGAGATAAGAAAGCAATTAATGCAAATCGAAAATAAATATCCGATGGAAGATCTTCATGAGGCTTTAAAATATTATGTTGATAAAACAGGCAGGAGAATTACAATTGAATATTTGTTAATCAAAGGTTTGAACGATACAATTTCTTCTGCTAAACAGTTGGCTACGTATTTGAAAGATATTAAGTGCAATATCAATTTAATTCCATATAATCCAACTGCAAAAAATGATTACAAACGACCTGACAATAATTCGATAATGAAATTCAAAGCTCTGATGGAACATTCTGGAAAGAAAGTTACAGTAAGGCTAGAACGAGGGGCAGATATTGATGCTGCTTGTGGTCAACTTAGTGGAAAAGCTAAAAAAGAAGAGATTTAGTGATTTCGTTTCTTGAGTTCAATATCGTAGCCTAAAATATCTGTGATAAGCTTAAACTCTTCATATTTAAGAGTTTTCCGTGCTAATTTGTCAGAAAGAACTTTCAAATTGTAAGGGTAACCTGTTCTATCCTTCATTTTTTCTGCAATGGATTTCATCGTAACCGCTTCTTTTGCGAGTAATAATTTTACATCCTCTCTGACACTCATTCTGGCTTTTCCTCCTTAGTAGAATATGTTGTAATAGGAATTTTTATTTCAAATTGAGTTTGACCTTTTATAGATTTTACGAGTTCGAGAGTTGCATTTTGGTTTTTTAAATATTTTTTGCAAATGCACAAACCTAATCCACATCCAGTTTTTTTAGTTGTATAACCTTCATTAAAGATGCTTTCCTGTTTTTCTTTGGGAATTGGTTTTCCGTTGTTTGAGATTTTAATTATTCCTAGATTATTTTTTATTTCTGCAAGAATTTCAATTTTCCCCTTTATCTCGATTGCTTCAATTCCGTTTTTAATAATGTTTACAATGCAAGAAAGGAAACGATTTTCATCAATTTTTATGTTGCTTGTATTCTTGATGAAAACTTCAAATTCAATATTTTTTTCTTCATTTGTATAAGCTTTTGATAGTTCTACTCCCTTTTCAATGATAGATTTAAAGTCATAAATTCTCTCTGTGGTGCTATTTAGGGATTTTAAATCTAGTAAATTTGTTCCGATGATTTGGATTGATTTCTGGATGCAATCGAGGGCGTTTTCAATTGAAGGGTTTTCAATCTTTGATTTTTCTAGGTTTTTTCTAATGATTTGAGAATACATATCGCAAATAGAAAGATGATTTCTGATTTCGTGAGAAACGCATCTTATTTGAAGTTTAAGATTTTCATCAGTAATTATTTCGTTCATTTTTCCTCTTTAAAAAATAAAGGGTTCTTACACTATATGCAGAACCCTTGTAGTTTATGTGTGTTAGAATTTTATACTGTTGTCATAGCCGCTGTTTTGCTTGTTTTGAAACCGTGGCTAAGAGCATATAAAACTGCATTAGTTCTGTCGTTAACTTGTAGTTTTTGGAAAATATTGTTAACGTGCGTTTTAACAGTAGTTTCAGATATAATTAGTTTTCCTGCAATACTCTTGTAGTTAATTCCTTCGGTTAAAAGTTCAAGCACTTCATTTTCTCTCATTGTTAAACTAGATAACAAGTTTTCTTCTTCTGAAGCTCTTGCTTCTTCTTTTGCAGTTGTTTGGAAATATTCAAAGAATCTAGTTGAAAGAATAGATGGAAGATAAATTTTACCTGCTGCAACTTCTTCAATAGCATCAATTAATTTTACAGAAGCCATAGTTTTTAGAACGTAACCTTTAGCTCCTAATTTCATAGCTCTGTAAATCAAGTCAGAGTCATCATATCCGCTCAAGGCAATAACTTTTGTTTGAAGATTTAACTTGTTGATTGTTTGAATTGCTTGTAATCCGTCTTTTTCTGGCATATTAATATCCATCAAAACAACATCTGGATGATATTTTTTTATTAAGTTGATTCCGAGATTTGCACTTGTAGTAGTTCCAACTACGTCATAGCTGCTTTCCAAATTGATTAGTTCTTTGATTCCTCTCAAATGGTTTGCGTTATCATCAATCAAAACTACTCTTAGTTTTTTGTTAAAATCTCTCATCGTTATTCCCCCGTATTTATTAAATTTTTGCTTACCTTCTACACTTTATATACTAATCTTTTTAGAGGGTATTTTAATCCATGTAGTGATTGATAATTCATGTGGGCAAGGTTGAAGCTTATATCTAAATCTAAAGATTTAGAAAAATCCTCAATCATGCTCTACACCATGATTTCGCTGCATGGTTGATTAATCAGGGAGTCAAATTTTTAATAATTTAATCAGTGTATTTTTCTAAATTAAATCTCAACTTGGAAGATGATGCTTTCAAATCCTTATTTCCCCCCCCTTCAAATAGATGAACTTTTGTAACAATTTCTTAGTTTCCTTGAAGAACCCCCAAATTAAAACCGTTAATATCTTTATAGCGAAAAAGTTCGAAAGGTTTTGACATGGTTGACAACATCTCTTTAGGTAAAGGTCGAAAGGCTCAGCAACTAGATTTAGCGAAAATGCAACAAGGTGGCATTATTCGTGAAGCTAAAGATGAAAAAAATGAAAGTATCTTTTCAGATGACGAAAAGAAAATTTTTGATGCTGTTGATAAAAATGGTGGAAAAGCTAATGGAGTACTTGACAAAGAAGAACTAAACAAATTCCTTGAAGACTTAAAAGACGCTGCTGGAAATGGAAGACTTTCTAAACGTGAAGCTAATAAATTCTTAAAAGAACACGGATTAAAAGATATTGATCCTGAGACTTTATTTAGCTTTGTCGATAAAATTTCACAATCAAGTGAAAATATTAAAAGTTGTCAAATGGATGCTGAAGGTAACATCATTATTGAATATAATGATGATAAAACAGAAACTATTAATTCTGAAAATCAAACTTCTACTATTCAATCAAATGATGGGAAAATTACAGAAGAATACAATTCTGCAAGAGAATTAACTAAAAAAACAGTTAAAGAAAACGAAACTGACAGTACAACAACAGAATATTCTGGTGTTGATAAAGATGGTAATCCAATCCCTACAAAAGAAACTGTAATTTCCGATGAAAATAAAACAACAACCACAACAACTTTTGAAAATGGTAAGAAAACAGAAGTTGAAACATCTAAAAACAACGGTGAAATTGTAACAACCACAACATTAGATGAGAACGAAAAACCAAAAACAGAAGTAGAAACTCAAGGGAAATATACAGAAATCCATAGAGAGTATGTAAATGGAAATGAAAACCCAAGAGAAACCAAGAGGTTTGAAAATAAAGGTTTAGATACCCAAAAAGAATATACGTATGAATACTCTGAGGATGGATCAGAAGTAAAAGAAAGCATTTCTGAATTAGGCGGAACAAAGAATACAGTAACCATAAAGAAAGATAATGTTCTAATTTCTAAAGAAATTACAGAACCAGATAAAACCACCAAAGTTAACCAAAATAAGGATGGTGGTTACACTGAAGAGATTACAGAAGGTTCAACGGTAACACAAAATGAACTCAATTCTGAAATGAAAAGATTGAGTCAAACAAAACAAGTTGGGACCAAGCAATACCAATTAACTTATGATGGAACTGGTAATACTACAGGAATCATTGTCCAAAACGGTGAATCTCCTGCTGCAATTGCCAAGAAATTTGGTGTACCTCTAGACAAACTTCTTGAAGCTAACGCAGATAAGTTAAACGGTAAAAAATATTTTGCAGTTGGTGAAGAAATTAAAATTCCAAGAGAAATGGAAGCAGATGAAAAAGTTCTTCAAGGAAGAAAAGATGCTCAAGGGGCTAAAGCTGAATATGCTCAAGAACAAGCTCGTATCCAAGCAGAAAGAGCTGCTAGAAGACAACAAATTGCAGCAGAAAATAAAATCTACAAACAACTTGGAATTAAAAACCGCAAAGGTGCTGGAACAACGATTAAAGATAATAAAGGAAATAAATACACTGTTGTTGGTCAAGCTGGTTTCGGAAGAACAATTGCAAAAGATAAAAAAGGTAATGTCCACGTAATTGCACATGATGGCGTTGATTTGAAAACAAACTACGTTGCAGCTGACATTGCTAATGTTAAAGCTGGTAAAAAACGTATTGTTGTTAACGGTAGAGCATACTACACAGATGGAGCCGCAAGAGATAGACACGGAAGAATGAATGTTACTGATTGGACTGGCAAAACAGCAATTCTATCTGGCGGTAAAAGTAAAACAGATTTGTCTGACAGAGTTATTTTACACAATGGTTACGTTCAAGCATCAGATGCAAGAGATGCCGCTAAAGATGCAAAGCAAGAACAAGGTACATTTTCAGAAGGGAACAACGTAACACAATACAAAGATGATTCTGGAAAAATTTGGTACTTTGACGAAAAAACTGGTAAAGCTCTTGTTAAAGGTCAATATTCAAATTTTGTAAATAAAGAAGCTCAGGCTATTTCTGAATCAATTTATGATGCAGCTAAAGGAATTGGAACAAAAAATGAACAATTGGAAAGAGCTGTAAATTACATTCAATCTCCTGAAATGTTCGCAAAAGTTAACGCTCACATCGCACCTAAAAATAGTGATTATACTCCTACTGCTGATACTACAGCACTTGAAGCTTTGATTTTAGATGAAAATGATCATGGTACGGCTCAAGGTTATTTCAGAACCTTGATTAATAATGGAGCAATGACAACATCTCAAGCTGGAGCTTGTGTTGCAAGAGAGTTGGAACATGAACTTCACGGAAGAACTTTTGGTTATACTTCAACTGAAGGTGTAAATAGAGTTATGAATTTATGCCACGATAGAAATGTTCGTCTTGAAGTAGAATCTCAATTAGCAGCAAAACATCCTGAACTTAAAGCAAACGAAGGATCAATTACAAGAGCATATCTTGCTGATGATGGCTGGAATCCTCAAGAAGTTGACCAGTTCGATGCAAATTGGGTGGCAAATAACGCATATACTCAAGCTACATACAAAAAAGATGAAAATGGACAAATCGTTAGAGATAAAGATGGAAATCCAATCATCGAAGATATGGGTGATCAAGCACACAGAAATGGAGTTATTTCAAGATTAAGTTTTGACTACGAGGATAAAGAAGCATTGCATAAAGGTTTAAAAGCAATGAACGATAATCCAGATAGCCAAGATTATATTTGTTTTGCTCAAAGAGCCGTTGAAGAAAACCAAAAACGCAATTACAAACAACAATTTACAGATCAAGAATGCGTGCAACAATACTTAGCTGGTCGTGCAACAGATGATGGCAATGTTGACGTTGAACAATTATCCGCATGCAATAATTTATTATTCAAGTCTGAAAAACCTCCAAGAGTTCAAGCAGAAGAATCATTATATGGCGCAAAAAATGGAGATATGTCACATGTATTTGACAGCATGGATCCAGAAGTTTATGCTGCTCAACAAGAAATCTTTGCAAAAGGTGACATCAAAGGATGTAAAAATGTTCAAGACGCATATAACAAAGCTATGGCTCAAGCAAGACCTGATAAAAAAGTATATATTAAAGCAAATGCCATTCTTTCAAATCAAGTAGAGTTCTCACAAAAAGAAATTACAGATTTTGCAATTGAGTTAATGCACTCTATTGATAGTTCAACAGGAGATGGATTATCTTCACACCAAAGCGGAAGTAATACAACAGATGCAGAATACAAAACAGAACAATTAAAAGCAATTTTAACAAACCATCCTGAAATCATTAATGATGTTAAAGTAATGGTTCAAAAAGGAGATTTTTCATTTGATGTAACGCGCGATTCTGGAGAAAAGATATCATTCACCGATCATTACGATAATAAACAAAAATACCTTGATATAATTAACAATACAAATACTGTAGCAAAAGATGCTATTTTTTATGATGAAAAAGGTAACAAAATCACAGACCCAGCACAAATAGAAGCCTTAACAAAGGCAAATATGAACTCATTACAAGGTCTAAGACAATATGTTGCAGAACTTGAAAGAGATTTCAAAATGGGCGTTGACGAAGAAGGTGCATTCTCTGATGCTGCAAATGGTCTTGTTGAATATTCAGGACTTGGAACAGGCAGAGGAGAAGTTGCAAACAACTACAGATATGCTAAGAATTTACTTAAACAACTTGAACTTGCAGCTCAAGGTAAATTAAGAGATAGCAGCGGAAAGGTTATCTCTGCACAAGAATTAGCTAAAAAAGTTCAAAATGACATAGGTAAACTTTCTCAAACAAATGCAGATTACAAATCTTCAATCAGCATGGCTAAAATGGGTATGGTTTTAGCTCCAGTTATTGTCGTTACGACAATAGCGACAGGTGGTTCTGCGGCTGTTGGCTGGGGAAGTGCTGCTACTGTTGCAGGGGCAACAACCGCAGTAGTTGAAGGCAGTATTCAAGCAACAGAACTTCTTACATCCGAAACTGGTAACACAGCTGAAAATAGAGCATCCGCAACACAACAAGTTTTATGGGATACAGCTTTAGCCGCAACTGGTACAAAAATAGGTCAATTGTCAGAAAGAATGGTACAATCTGGATTAAAAATGACATCAGCCGCAGCTGAAAGAATGCTTATCCAACAAGGTCTTAACGCTAATTCTGCACGACTACTTTCTAAATCTCCTAATGCCGTTTCAACAGTATTAAAAAGAGCAGAAGAAATTACAGCAAAACTTCAACAAACAAAACTTAATCAAGTTATGACTGCCGCTGGAGATAAATTTGTGGATAAAGGTGCACAATTAATCTCTAAACAAACCGCATTGATTAATAAAGTCGCTCCAAACTTAAATCCTGAAACAGCTAGAAAAGTATCTGTAATTCTAGCAAGATCAGAGGCTGCTGGATTTGAAGTAACAAGCGATTCTGTTCAAAGTTTAGTTCAAATGTACTGCCAAGAAGGCAAATTTGATGAAGCATCTTTCACTCAAGGTATGATTATGTCTATCGCAGGCAATACAATTGGTCATATGACAAGTGGAGTTGGCGATTTAAGACCTCAAACAAAACCACAAGTTGATCCACAAGGCGTATTAGAACACGCAACAGGTAATGGTTCTCATCAATCAGGTGGCAAACTAAATCCTGAAAAAATGGAAGCTGCAAGACAACAAGTCGCAGACGTTGCACAACACGGAACTCCTCAAGAAGTTGCACATGTTCACAATGAAGCTGATTTACAACAAGCACAATCAAGACCTCAAGGTAGAGAACTAAAACACGTAATTGAAGATAATGCTGGTTTTGTTGCTATTGGAAAAGAACGAATCGCATTAGATTCTTCTGATTTTGATGCCCTTGCTAGAGCTAAAAAAGAAGTTTCAAATTGGGCTGATGGTACAAGAGATAAAGAAGCTATTCTCGCAAAAATTAACAAACGTATGGATGAAATCAATGCTGGGCAAGTAAAACCAACAGAACCTGCAAGAGGTGTTGATGTAGTTGAACATATTAACGATAAAGTAAATCAAAATGCAGAACACATTTTAGATGGTAATACTGGAGCTATCGGTTCTCATGATGCAGCAACTCTTAGAGATCAGCTTGCAAACAACTTAAAATCTGAAGGTGAAATTGAACAATTTATCGCCGATATTAAACAACGTGTTGGTGTTGACGAAAAAGGCAATATGCATGTTTATCAAGTTCAAGGTAAAGATCATGCCGCAGATTTGGTTAACGCAGCAGAAAAGAAACTAAAAGATATCAAAGCAAATAAAGCTAATTTCGAAGAAGCATCAAGCATCTTGGATAAAGCAAATGCAGCAGGTAAAGGTTTATCAGAAGATGAATTAAAAACTCTAAAATCTGTTGCGGGCAAAATGACAGATTCAGAATCTCTTCAATCTTTGATTGATAAAATGAAATCAAACAAAAAAATTAAAGGTCATTCTGGAGCTAAAAAAGCAATTGGCGAAATGGAAGCTCAAGTTCAAACATTGAAAAAAGCAGAAGCAGGACACGTTCAAAAAGCTCAAACAGCAGAAGAACCACAAGGAGCTTCAGACGGCTCTGTTGCTGATTTTGAAGCTGAACAAAATAGAATGATAGCAGAAGGAAAACTAAATCCTGATGGAACTCCTATCGAAACTCAACCAAAAGCAAAACCAGATGGAACACCTATCGAAACTCAACCGAAAGTAAAAGCAGATGAAACTCCAGCAGTTCGCAATGCTAGTGAACAAAAAGTTTCTGATGCCCCAGCTAATAGTGCAGAAGTTAAACAAGCTGCGGTTGAGGTTGAACTTACACCGCAAAAAGTTGCTGGCATGAAAAAGGAAGCTATGGCTCTTGATAAAGAAATTAAAGCTAGCAGCGAAATTCCTGCACAACAAAAACAACTTTGGACTAGTGTAAAAGAAAAATATGAAGTTCTTCTTGATTCTGTAAAATCCATGAAAGATGGAGCTAAATCAAGTGCTCTTGTAAAATATGGTAAAGAAGTTCTTCAAGGTTTACAGTCTATTGCTAAAACTGCACCAAAAGCAATCAAACAAAAACTTGCTAAAATGGCTAAAAATATTCAAGCATTGATGAAAACATTAACAGTTCAATCAAGCCCTAATAGAGGAGTTTTAGGAACAAATCCTAAATTAGATAAATATGTAGTAAATCCAAATAAATCCGCAATGAAGATATCTCAAAAAGCAAAAGAGTTTGCAAAGAATTATGGTACAACTCCTGAACACGTACAATTCTACATGGACAACAAAGAACTTTTCAAAGGAAATACAATGTGGGATTGTTGGTCTGGCTTTGAACCTAAAAACCAAAAACATGGAGCATGGAAAATGCACATGTATTCAGTAGATGAAAAAGATTGGCAAAAAATGTCTGAAGTACTTATTCCTTACTTGAGAGACCATGATATTGATTGGAAAACATTCAATATTGCTTCTGGTGCAGACCATCTAAATGGAGGAATACAAGAAGGAAAAGCATTTACAATTTACCCAAGAGATAATGCTCATATGGAACAAGTTGCAAAAGACCTAGATTATATTATTAGAAATAATAAATTAGAAACAAGTGGCTCTAACATTGTTGGAGACAGAGCTATGGGTGATAATGGTAGATTATTCTATCGATATGAATATAACACTGGAGCTGTCAAAGATGAAGTATTAGATTTAGCAAAGGCTACAGACAAGGACAAATATTTTGCAATCTACGATAGTAATAGCGGCAGAGTCAACCGTCATGGAGAGGGTCGTTATCTTGCCGATGATATGTCAGCTGCGGATGATCCATGGCTAAACTTCAATCCTGCAGACCCTAAGTCACATGCAACATACAATAGAAATAATATAAACGAAAGACCCGTACAAAAAGCAGAAAGATTATTCAATGATGATGCACAAGTGATATTTGCAGAACCAGTAATTGAAGCGCATTTTACTGCTGACAATTTTAAAGTTGGCGATAAACTCCCTAAAGACCAAGGCGTGATTGTGGCTTCAAATGCAAAACTTCTATTGGCAGATCAAGTTGAACTAGATTTATCATCTCCAAAAATTCAATCAAAATTGAAAAATCTTAAAGATGGACAATCTCTAACTGTTGGACGAGAAGGTGACATTGTTGTTGGAGCAAATAATAGTACTATTTCTCGAAAACATTTAACAATTGAAAAATCTGGAAATGAAATCATTGTAAAAGATACCTCAACAAATGGAACTAAATTTAGATCTTTAGGTGATGAGGTACAAGTTGTTTCAGCTGAACCAGTAAACAATTCACGCAGAAGCAATAATAGCAATTTTCAAGGCTTGTCTGAAGATATAAAATCTACATTTAGCGAAAATACACAACAAAACTTGAAAAAACTTAAAAATGGTCAAAGTGTATCTTTGACAAAAGGTGATAGACATTATGTTGTTAAAAATAATAATGGACAAATTGTAATCGAAACTTCTCTTGATGCTAACGAATTAGTCCGAGTTAAAGGCAACAACGGAAAAGAAATTAATTCAAATTATGTACAAACTTCTGTTGAAGCAAGAGAATACTTACAAGATGCAATCGAGTCAGGTCAATATACTGATAGTTTCGAAAGCTATGTCCAAACAATGAACAATATGCACAAAGTTTCTGCAACTGGCAGAAATGGTAACAATGAATGGTATAGCCAAGCTGGAAATGGTAGTAACTCTGTAAATCCAGGTCAAATCAGAGGCCGTGGTTATATGGTTAATCACCGTACAAATACGGCCATTGAAGCAGAAGAAATCGCTAAACAATATGGTGATAGCTACAGAGTTGAGACAACTAAATCTCAAGTAAATTTAAAGGGTATCCCTGATAAATATAAACCAACAGATTATAATTATGGTGAACATGCTCATCAATATCCTGATGGAGAGGGCTTGGGTTACTACTACAAAGAAATGCACAGAACCGCAAAAGAAACTTTGGATTTGATTAATAACGGAGCTTCTGAACAAAAAATACTTAAAAAAATTGCCGAACACTACCAATATGCAGCAAATGCACGTCCGTACGGTCAAATTAACAATTCTTTGTTCATGAACGAAATAAATACCTTGTTGCAAAAAGCAGGATTGAAAACAATCCCACACGGAAACTTAGACCAAATTTCAATGCACTTGCAACCAGAAACATTCCAAAGATACTTCATTGATCAATACTATCAAACGGCATTGTAATAAAATTAAATTTATTTGATGATAATTTTTAGAATTAAAAACCACAAGTTATATTTATAGCTTGTGGTTTTTGTCTATTTATAATATTTAAAAACTATTTAATTATTAAGAAATGTAACGAATATATAAAAATTAGATACGATTTAGGCAATTTTTAAATCTAAAAATACTTTATATAAATGTAAGGGAAATGAGATAAACAAAATTAAGGGGAACAGATTATGAGAAACGATTATGAAATGATTACAGTTAACGATTATGTAAACGAATTAGACAACGTAAAATGCTTATCTACTTCTGAAGTAGAAATCGCTTTACAAGTTGAAAGATATATCTTAAGCCAAAAAAGATCTGAAACTAATGCTAAAATCGTTGAAGCTCTTTTAGCTTAATAAAAAAGATTTACGACTGAGAATAAATGAGATTCTTCGCTTTACTCCGAATGACAATAAAAACTATTCAAGCAACAATTTAAACTAGGAAAAATAACAAATATAATCAACACACTCATAATCACTCATCTCTCATACTCTTTTACAATTTGTTTTAGAAGCACAAAACAATAACAAAATCAGGCGGAATTGATTTCATCAACTCCGCCTTGTAGTATTGTAAATGCGAATTTTTTATAATATCTTAAAATTGTAAATTACTAAAAACGGAGAATTACATATTATGAAGATATTAGTTGGAATGTCAGGCGGAGTAGATTCTTCTACAACCGCATTACTATTAAAAGAACAAGGGCACGAAGTTATTGGTGCAACAATGGCAATTTGGGGCAAAGGCGGAGTTTATGCTGAAATCCAAAAGAAAATAAATTCTATGCCAAACAAACATTCTACTCACGGAGCTTGTTTTGGTCCAGATGAAAAAGAAGATATTGCAGCTGCTGAAAAAATTTGCAAAGAAATTGGTATTGAATTTCACGTCTTTGACTGTGCTAAACAGTATGAAGAAATTGTTTTAAATAACTTTAAGAAAGAATATTTATCTGGAAGAACTCCAAACCCTTGTATTTGGTGTAATTCACTCATAAAATTTGATGTTCTTCCATACTTAGCAAAAGAAAACGGAATTGAATTCGACAAATTTGCAACAGGTCATTATGCAAGAATTGAACAAAATGAAAATGGCCGATACATATTGAAACAAGGATTGAGTCCAAACAAAGACCAATCATATTTCTTGTATCGACTAAAACAAGAACAACTTGCTAATATTATGCTACCTCTAGGAAGTTTTTCTAAAGACGAGATTCGTAATATCGCAAGAAGTCACGGTTTAGAAGTTGCAGAAAAACCAGATAGCCAAGATTTTTATGAAGGCGATTACAATGAGCTTCTTCAAGTTCAACCTAAAAAGGGTAACATCGTAGATATGTCTGGCAAAATTCTTGGAGAACACGAAGGAATCTGGAATTACACAATCGGTCAAAGAAAAGGAATCGGAATCAGTGCTCCCGAAGCTCTTTACGTTGTGGAACTTCGAAAAGATACTAATGAAGTTGTTGTTGGCTATAAAGATGCAACAATGAAAGACGAATTAATTGCGACAAAAATGAATTGGATTCCATTTGATAATTTGGATAAAGAAATCAGCTGTAAAGCTAAAATTCGTTCTACTCAAAAACCAGAACCCGTAACAGTTAAGCCTTTAGAAAATGGGAATATCGAAGTTCATTTTGAAAACATGCAAAAATCAATTGCACCAGGACAATCTGTTGTTCTATACGATGGAGATGTCGTTTTAGGTGGCGGAATTATTGATAGAGTTGCATAAATACAATTTAACTCGGAGCTAACGAATGAAAATAGATAAAATACAATCTAATATTTCTGGAAGAGAACAATTTAACAAATTGTCTGAAACAGAAAAGGCTACACGATTAGGGATTGAACAATTTCGACAACGCTATAACCGTCAGAATTTTGGACATCCAATTCCAGCTAAAACGGATGCTCTGAGCCAAGAAGTTAGATTCAGAGTTATTATAAAAAATGCTATGCAAAAAGTTCTAAAAAATATGTTACACAAGTAAATTTTTAACAATAAAAAAGGAATGGTTAAAACCATTCCTTTTACTTTTCGAGGTCGCTTATTATTTAACTTTTTCAAAAGTTAAAGCATCATCTTTTACATCAATTTTAATTTTGTCACCCTTCAAGAAAGTTTGAGCCAAAATCAATTTTGACAAAGGATTTTCAACTTGTTGTTGAATAACCCTTTTCAATGGTCTTGCACCATATACAGGGTTGAAACCTTGAGTAGCTAGAAATTCTTTAGCATCCTCTGTGATTTCAAATTCCAATTCTTGATCTTTTAACAAGTTTCTCAAATAATCCATTTGAATATCAACAATCTTGCTCAATTGTTGCAAAGTCAAAGCCTTGAAGAAGATTGTTTCATCTATTCTGTTTAAGAATTCAGGTTTGAAACGTTGTCTTAAAACAGCAAGAACTTTTTCTTTTGTATCTTTGAATTGTTCTGGAGAAAGCATTGAATTTAAAGAATCTTCAAGAATAATATCTGAACCGATATTACTTGTCATAATAATTAGAGTATTTTTAAAATCAACAGTTCTTCCTTTAGAATCAGTCAAACGACCATCATCAAAGATTTGCAACATGATATTGAATACATCTGGATGAGCTTTTTCAATTTCATCAAACAAAATTACTGAGTATGGTTTTCTTCTAACAGCCTCTGTTAATTGACCGCCCTCTTCATATCCAACATATCCTGGAGGAGCTCCAACAAGTCTTGCGACATTGTGTTTTTCCATATATTCAGACATATCAATACGAACAAGAGCATCCTCATCGTTGAACATGAATTCAGCCAATGATTTTGCAAGTTCTGTTTTACCTACACCAGTTGGACCTAAGAATAAGAAAGTACCAATTGGACGTCTTGGATCTTTCAAACCAGATCTAGCCCTACGAATTGCATCTGATACAGTATCAACTGCTTCATCTTGCCCAACCAAACGTTTGTGTAGAATATCTTCCATATGAAGTAATTTTTTCATTTCAGATTCAACAAGTTTTGTCACTGGAATCCCTGTCCATTTTGAAACAACTTCATCAATATCAGTAGCAGTAACCTCTTCTTTTAAAAGTTTATTATTTGAATGTTCTTTTGTTTGACAAGCTTTTAATTTCTTTTCTAATTCAAGAAGTTTGCCATATTTCAATTCAGCAGCTTTTGAAGATCAGTATTTCTTTCAGCTTCTTCTATTTGAGTTTTAACTTTGTTAATCTCATCTTTAACATCTGCTTCTGATGTTATAGATGCTTTTTCCTTTTCCCATTGAGCTTTTAGAACATCAATTTTACTTTCAAGTTCAGATACTTGTTTTGTAATATCTTCAACTTTTGCTTTTGCTTCTTCTGATTCTTCTTTTTTCAAAGCTTCACGTTCAATTTCAAGTTGAATTTTTTGACGCATCATGGTATCAATTTCTTCTGGCATTGAATCAATTTCAATACGCAAAGAACTTGCAGCTTCATCAATCAAGTCAATTGCTTTATCTGGTAAAAACCTATCAGTAATATATCTATCAGATAATTTTGCAGCCTCAATGATTGCACTATCCAATATTCTTACGCCATGGTGAACTTCGTATTTTTCTTTCAAGCCACGTAAAATACTGATTGTATCTTCAACTGATGGTTCATTGACCATTACAGGTTGAAAACGTCTTTCTAATGCAGGGTCTTTTTCAATGTATTTTCTGTATTCATTGATTGTAGTTGCACCGATTGTTCTTAAAACACCACGAGCTAACATTGGTTTTAGCAAGTTGCCTGCATCCATAGAACCTTCTGTTGAACCGGCTCCGACAACGGTATGTAATTCATCAATGAACATGACAATTTCTCCGTTTGAAGCTTCAACTTCTTTTAATACTGCTTTTAAACGTTCTTCAAATTCTCCACGGAATTTAGCACCCGCAACTAATGCTCCCAAATCAAGAGATATCAATTTGACATCTTTAAGACTTTCTGGAACATCTCCTCTGATAATACGTTGAGCTAACCCCTCAACAATTGCGGTTTTACCAACCCCAGGTTCTCCGATTAGTACCGGGTTGTTTTTTGTACGTCTGTTTAATACTTGGATAATTCTTCTAACTTCTTCATCTCTTCCGATTACAGGGTCAAGCTTTCCTTTTCTTGCTAAGTCGGTAGATCGGAAGAACACACGTCTGAACTCCAGTCACAGTTCCGTACCTCGTATGCCGTCTTCTGCTTG
>ERZ1024349.27-NODE-27-length-23366-cov-17.020591_pt1 | contig 23366 bp, 22 predicted proteins | sample MGYA00520789_ERZ1024349 | MGnify/ENA primary metagenome ERZ1024349 (study PRJEB33242, sample SAMEA3444257) | Homo sapiens | biome: Host associated; feature: Gastrointestinal tract; material: Stool | place: Uganda | collected 2011-01-01 ...
GACCACCGAGATCTACACTCTTTCCCTACACGACGCTCTTCCGATCTTTTTGCATATCAATTGCAGAAGTTGAAAGCATAACAAAAAAAGAATTGGAACAATAATTTGCTTTTTCAATTTGAACGAAAGAAGGAAATTGTGGAGTTAAATAATAAAACAATTTTAATTGGTATAACTGGTGGAATTGCAGCATATAAGATTTGCGAACTTATTCGAAAATTCAAAAAAAGTGGTGCAAATGTTAAAGTTGTTTGTACTCCGAATTCTTTAAATTTTGTGACAAAATTAACTTTGCAAAATTTGAGTCAAAATGAGGTTTATGTTGAAGAATTTGATGTAAAAAATTGGAAGCCTGAACATATTTCGTTGGCAGATGAAGCTGATATTATGCTTATTGCTCCTGCAACAGCGAATACTATTTCTAAAATTGCTCAAGGAATAGCTGATAATTTGTTAACATCAATTGCTTGTGCATTTTCTAAAAAAATGATTATTGCTCCAGCGATGAATTGCAATATGTGGAATAATCCGATTATAAAAGCAAATATTTCTACATTAAAGGCAAGAGGGATTGAAATATTAGAACCCGAAAGTGGCTTTTTGGCTTGCGGATATTTGGGCAAGGGTCGTCTTTGTTCGTTGGATAAGATTTTTGATTCTACTGTTGAAGCTTTAAATTATACCCAGAAATTAAAAGGTAAAAAGGTTGTGGTAACCTCTGGTGGTACAATAGAAGATATTGATCCTGTTCGATATATTTCCAATTATTCATCAGGAAAAATGGGAAAAGCTATTGCGGATTCTGCTAGGGATATGGGTGCGGAAGTTATATTGATTACAACAAAGAATTTTGAAGCTCCATATAAAATTGTTAAAGTGAAATCTGCAATTGATATGCAAAATGCTGTAAATAACGAATTCCAATCGGCTGATATTATTGTTATGGCTGCTGCTGTTGCGGATTATAGAGTTAAAAATTATTCTGAGCAAAAGATGAAAAAAGGCAAAGAAGATAATATAATTCTTGAGTTAGAAAAAAATCCTGACATTTTGCAAGGTTTGTGTGAAAGAAAATTAAAAGAATCATCTAATTGTACAATTGTTGGTTTTTGTGCAGAAAGTGAAAATTTGTTAGAAAATGCACAAGCAAAAATAGCTAAAAAAGGTTGTGATTATTTAATAGCGAATGATATTTCTCGCAAGGATATAGGTTTTTCTTCAGATGATAATGAAGTTACAATTTTGGATAAAAATGGTGGGTTAAATAAAATCGAAAAAACATCTAAAAAAGTTATTGCAAGAAAGATTTTAGAATTCATTATAAAATAATAAAGGTTTTCTCTAAAATGGATAAATATGAAATTTCAAAACGAATAGAAGAGTTTGCTCCTTTAGAAACGGCAGAGAGTTGGGATGCTTCTGGATGGGTAATAGATAATCAAAACTCAAATGACATTGCAAAAGTGATGTTGTGTTTAACTCCTACGGAAGATGTTTTTCAACAAGCATTGCAAGAAGGATGTGATATGGTTGTGTCGCACCATCCAATGTTTTATTTATCATTATTTTCGAGTGCGTTGAGTGAAGATTTTCAACCAAGGTTGAATGTATATTCTGCTCATACAAATATGGATAAAGCAAATGGCGGAACTACTGATACTATTATTAAAACTTTAGGTTTAGCAGAAAATAAAGTAGATATTGAACATGATTTTTTGCGAATGATTGAATTTCCTAATGGCATTTCTGTTCCCGATTTTTCTAATATATTGTCAAAAATTTCACCAAATGCAAGAATTGTTAATAACCAGAATAAAAAAACTCTTTCAAAAGTTGCGTTTTGTGCAGGAAGCGGATCTGAATTTATTGGAGAAGCAAAAGGTTTAGGGGCAGATTGTCTTGTAACAGGAGATTTAAAATTCCATACCGCATTGGATAGTGAAATAGTTGTTTATGATATCGGACATTTTGAATCAGAAATTTTAATCCTCCCCGTGTTTGAAAAAATACTCGGAGAGGATATAGAAATTGTTTATGCAAAAGAGCATAGCCCTTTCAATTTGATAAGATAGAAATTACCAATTATTTCTTGTAAGGGTTTGTTTCCCGTTTTTGTCATACATTTTATCCTTGTACCAGATTCCTTGGAATTCTTTGTCTGGACCAAACATGTATTGTATGTCTTTTGTTATAAAATAAATTGCGCTTTTTAATTGCCCTTTTCTATCATATTGCATTGATGTATATGGATAATTTGGATATTCTTTTGACATTAAATCTGTGTAATATAATTTGCCAAATGCGGAATAGTAGAAGGCATTTGTAGGATTATTTTTATATTGAATTGCGTACATTACAAGAGTTCCTTTTTTGAAGTAAAATGCACAATATTTTGCATCTTCATCTTCTGTAACTCCATTGTTGGTTAACATATAATGAAGTTTGAAATCTTTATCTTTGTAATATTTAGCGAATTCTTTTTTGAAATCTTCTTTGCTGAAATATATATGGCTAGAGTTATTTTCAAAAAGGAGATTTTTATATTTTTCAATATTCTCTTCTCTTTGAGTTTGGTCTAAAGTTAACCAATCAAAAGAGATTTCAGCTTGTAAAGGTGCAATGTTTGTTTCTGGCTCAATGGCTTCAATTTGTTTGTCAGATGTTTCATCTATTGTTGTAATGTTTTCAAACGAAAATGCTTGTTGACCTAAACCAAATGCTAATAATAAAAATAATGAAACAAAAATCTTTTTCATCTATTTCCCCTTTTTATAATGTGTTGTTTAAAATTTTATAGGCAGTTCTTAATTTTACTGAAAATAAATTATCTTCATTTTCAAATAGTTGTTTTTCTGATACTGCATATTCTTCTGGCTCGATAATCCCGTTAATTTCAAAGCCTAAGAATTTATTATTTTCATCTCTTCTTGATTTGGTAGTAATTGCATAAACAAAGGCAGACATGTCAGACTTATCGATGAGTCTATCTCCGCCTGTTGATTCTCCGTGAGCTGAAATTTTATCAAAAGCGGTTTTGAGCTGGGCTTTTACTTTTGCCATATAGTCAGGTCTATTCATAACGTTGTAATGCCCAAAACGATATTTCAACATAAATGATTCATATTGATTATAATCGAGCTTCCCAGTTAAATTTCTGGATTCTTTTGCCATAAACAAAAGATAAGACTCCGCCAATGATTGAATTTCTTCTTTTAGCGTTTCGTCTAGTTGTTTTATTTCTGCTGGCGTTTTATTTTCTTTTGCTGCTAGTTTTCTCCATGATTCTGGAACAACCTCAAACGGCTCGGCTTTTGGGTTGGTTATACCGCTTTGCATAACCATATCATTTATAATTAGAGCAAATGCTTCTCCCAATTCAGCGTTTCCACCTGATAATTCAGTTAGAATAGAAGTTCTCGCTGTATTAAATGAAGAAGCATTTTGCCCAAAATTTTGCATATATTAAATCCTTAGCTTATGTCCCAACGACCGCAAGTTCCGCCCCAACGAGCGATGATATTACCTTTTACATCTTTAATTTTTTCAACATGTTGAACTTGATCCATTCCTTCAACAATTGTAATTACCTCACAATTGTTAGAACATCCAGTACAAGCACAAGTTATAGATGTAAAGTGCATATCTGCAACATTCCAGCCTTTAAATTTCGTTGGAGTTTCTGTATATTGGTGGTTTTCCATCGCAAGAAGTGCTGCCCCGATAGCCCCCATTGTTTGGTGATTTTCTGGAACAACAATTTTAGTATTCAATGCTTCTTCAAACGCTTTAACCATACCAGTATTTGTTGCAACTCCACCTTGGAATGATACAGTTGGAAGAAGTTCTTTACCCAATGCCAAGTTACTCAAATAGTTTCTTACAAGAGCTTGGCAAAGACCGTATAACAAATCTTCTACTGGATAACCAAGTTGTTGTTTGTGAATAAGGTCACTTTCTGCAAAAACACCACAGCGACCAGCAATTCTAGCGGGATTAGTTGAACGAAGAGCTGTTTCTCCAAATTCTTCAATTGGAACGTTTAGTCTTTGTGCTTGGTGATCTAAGAAACTTCCAGTACCAGCTGCACAAACTGTGTTCATCGCAAAGTCTGTAACGATGCCGTCACGTAAAATAATAATTTTACTATCTTGTCCACCAATTTCAAGAATTGTTTGAACTCCTGGAATATTTGTACTTGCTGCTACTGCGTGAGCTGTAATTTCGTTTTTTACGACATCTGCACCAACAAGTGAGCCTGCTAATGCTCTACCAGAACCAGTTGTTCCAACACCCATTACTTCGTATTCTGTTAATCTTTTAGAATACAAATTATTCAAACCTGTTTGAACTGCAAGTACTGGTTTACCAGCAGTTTTCAACATAACACTATCAACATATTTGCCTGTTTCGTCAACAAGTGCAAGTTTTGTTGTTACTGAACCAACGTCTATCCCTAAATATACTGTTAAACTCATGTTTTCATCCTTTTCCTATAACAGTACTATGATAGCATAAAAATTCAATATACAAAAATTATGTTAAATATTACTTAACACGACGTTAGTGCATTACATCGTTTTTGTTTAATTCTCCGATGTAATTTACTGGACTGTCATTAGGCATTCCCTCAAGCCAGTTGGAAAGAAGGTTTTCTAATTTTGAAAGTTTGAACATTTCTATTGTTGATTGAATTTTATATTCCAAATCGGGGGTTCTTTGTTGTAGTGCTAAATCCATAATGTATATCCTCTTATCTGTATATAATATATAAAACCCATTTTTATGGTACAAATTACACTATTTTAAGAAATATTAATAATTTAGGTTTTCAGTTGTTTAAACTATTAAATTTTAAAAGTTTTTAAACTATACTATTTGTTATGAAGAAGATTGTTTTGTTTTTGATATTAGGAGCTTTAATTACTCCATTTACGTTCCAAAAATCTGAGGGTTCTTTGATTTCTGACCGTTCATACCGAGCTGAAATGAACAAAGAAAACCGTAAAGAAGTTAAGCAGATTAAAAATTTGTTTAAAATTCATGAAACATATGCGAATAATCATGATCTTAAAGGTTTAGAAACTTTGTATTCTGATAAGTATATGAATAATGATGGTTTTGGGAAGGAAGTATATTTTAAAAGTATCAAAGAAACTTGGGATACTTGCAAAGATTTAACTTATGAAACAAAAATTGTATCAATAAATGTTTCAGGGGATTATGCTTCTATAAATGTTGAAGAAACTGCAAGCGGAACGATTACTGATATGTTGGATTCCAATCCAATTGCAGGGGAGTTGCATTCAAAATCTACTGGAATATATTATCTTGAAAAAGTTAACGAAAAATGGTTCATTGTAGGCGAAACAGCCTTGACGGATGAATCTTCTTTGCTTTATGGTGATGCGAGATTTATGAATATTGAAATTCAAGCACCAAATCAAGTATCTGCTGGAGAAGTTTATACTACAACAGTTAAAGTTGATGCTGAACCAGATATGTTTATCATCGGTGCAATTGACAGAGATACTGTTACATATCCAACAAGCACTCCTAAAAGTGAGCTTAGGGCGATGCCTCAATCTCAAACATTGGAAAGGTTGTTGAAAGCAAATACTGATAACTTGAATGAGTATGCTGTTGCTTCTTTGGCAATTTCAAAAGCTAAAAATGTTCAAGATGCGACTTATCAAATCTATATGGCAGGGCTTGTTTGTGTAATGAAACGTGTAAATGTAATTCCTAAAAATAATTTTATAAAAGTTGAGGATTAAGATGGATAAATCAATAGGTAAATATTTTTTCTTAGTATGTTGTTTTATATTTTGGTTATTTTTAGCTTTGTTTTCATCAAAGTTAATTGTTGATAACCTTACATCTGGACATCATTATTCAAATGCAGTTTTTCAGTTACATTATTTGAAAAATGCAGGAGCTGCGTTCAGTTTATTACAAAATGCAAGAGAATTTTTGATAATCATTTCGATTGTTGCGACGACAATGCTATTTTTATATGTTCATCATCATATAAAAAATATTCATTATATTTCCGTTTCATTTATTGCGTTACTTTGTTCAGGAATAATGAGTAATTGCCATGAAAGAATTGTTTTTGGATATGTTAGAGATTATATTCAATTGAATTTTATAAATTTCCCAATCTTTAATGTTGCGGATATATTTATCACTATTGGTGTAATCGCTTTGATTGTAATTTTATTATTTTATAAAGGTAGATAACTAAGATGTTACTTGTGATTGATGAAAATGCGGAGAATTCCAGATTGGACGCTTATTTGGCGGAACTTTATGATGGAATTTCACGTTCTAAGATTCAATCTGCTATAAAATCTGGAAAAGTTACTGTTAATGGTGTTGTCAAAAAAGCTTCTTATTCTTTAAAAGAAGGTGACAAGATAGAATTTGAAAATCTTGTTGAAGAGAAAGTTTTGGCAATAGAACCAGAAAATATTCCTTTGGAAGTTGTTTGGGAAGATGAGAATATGGCAGTAATAAATAAACCATCTGGCATGTTGACCCACCCTACGTTTATTGAAACTTCTGGAACATTGGTAAATGCTTTGTTATATAAATATGGACAAAATCTTTCTGATGTAAATGGTGAATTTAGACGTGGAATTGTTCATCGATTAGATAGAAATACTTCTGGTTTGTTGATGATTCCTAAGAATAATAAAACTCATGAATACTTAGCTAATTTGATAAAAAATCATGATTTAATCAAAAAATATCATGCAATTTTGGTTGGGAATTATCCAAGAGATAACGATGTAATTTCTGACCCGATTGGGAGAAACAATCTTAATCCTAAGAAAATGGCCGTTCGTCCAGATGGCAGACCAAGTGTTACCAAATTGAAAGTAATTGAACGTTTTGGAAATGAAGCAACTTACGTTGAGTTGAACTTGATTACGGGAAGAACTCATCAAATTCGTGTTCATACGAGTTATAAAAAACATCCTGTTTATAACGATACAATGTATGGGGCTGGGCAAGGAAAAGTTAAAACTGAAGAACAAGTTTTGCAGTCATACTATTTGAGATTTGCAAAACCATTTTCACAAGAGATAATAGAATTGGAAATAGAACCTGATGAAAAATTGTCAAAAGTATTGACTTATTTCAGAAATAGGAGAGTTTAATTATATGAAAAGAATGTTTATTGCTTTAAGTGTTGTTGCGTTAATTGCAGTTGTATATCTTGCAATAATGAATCATAGCAATTATATAAATGTGAATTATATGTATAATACAATGCTTGATGTTCAGTCTAAACTTGGTTTGTCTGATAATAGCGGTATGTTTTTTAGGACTATTAGATTATCTAGTTATACAATAATCATTCTTCTTGCAGGGTTGTTTGTTGGTGCTGGAACTGTTTATATGTTCCTTTCAGCTTCAAAAGACAAAGTAAAAGCATATCAAAGAGAATTGGAAAGAACTTCAATCTCTGGCTCTGCAAATGCTTCTAGGGTCGAAGTTTTGGAAGCGAAAATTAAAACTTTAGAAAAAGCTTTTTCAGCGGTAGTTGATGAACGTACAAAATTAGAAGTACAAATCAAAAACTTAAACGCTGAAATCGATAATTTGAATAAGTAAAATAAAAAATGAATTTATAAGATTAAAGCGGAGAATTTTATTAATTCCCCGCTTTTATTATTTGTTTCTCATTCATTTACTTTGTAACGATTGATAGAATATAGTCATCTGTGAAGTATTTGTTTGCGATTTCTATAATATCAGAATCCGTTACGCTGTTGATTAATTTCTCGTATTTGTCTTTAAATTCGTATCCTCTTGTTGAAGCTTCGTACCAACCTATATTAGATGCTTTATCAAGGTTTGTTTCAAGCCCGATTACGTAGTTACCTAGTAATTTTTCTTTTGCATCTTGAAGTTCTTTATCTCCAACATATTCTGTTTTTAATCTGGTAATTTCTGCAAATAAACCAGATTTCGCCTTGTCTAAGGTTTGAGGGTTTGTGCCAATATATAGCAAAAAACTTCCTCTTAAAACATTTGGAGAATAACCAGAACCAAGTTGATATGCTAATCCTTCTTGTTCTCTCAAATCTTTAAACAATCTTGAACTCATGCCAGAACCGAGAAGAGAATCGATGACTTGTAAGGTTGCATAATCCTTTTCGTTCAAAACACCATTTGTTTGCCAACCGAGCAAAATCCATGCTGTTTCTGTTGTCGGAACTTTTTGAATTGTTTGTCTTGGTGTGGTTACTGTTGGTATTTTTGAATTGTATTGTGCGAAATCAAAATTCTTTGTGTTTTCTTTTGGTTTGAAAATATTATTTAAGTCTTGAATTGTTTTGTCCTTGTCAATATTTCCGTTTATTGAAATAACTAAATTCTTAGGAGCAAAAATTGAATTATAGTAATTTATAATATCTTCTTTAGTGATGTTTGGAATGTTTTTTTCTAAGATTTTTGAAGAAATTGAATATGGAGAATTTTGATAAATTAAATCTCTATACTCTTCAATTGCTCTTTGAAGAGGTACATCTTTATTTCTTTTTATAGTATTTAGTTTTTCTGTTTTAACTTTATCAATTTCATAATCTTCAAATGTAGCGTTATTAACTACCTCGTTTAATAGTTCTAAAGTTTTGTCATATTCATCTTTTGTTGTTAGGACATTTATTGCAAAAGCGTCAGCACTAGCACTTGGTTGAATTTTTATTCCATTATCTTCTAGTACTTGTGATAGCTCTAGGGATGTATAATTTTTTGTCCCTCTCATCATTGCTGTTGCGGTAAGGTTTGCTGTTCCCGCTTTTTGCTCTGCAAGTTGTCCCCCTTTTGCGTAAATACTGATTGCAATAATATCGTTTACGTTGTTAGGAGTATAAAGCATTGTCGCTCCGTCAGAAAGCTTATATTTTTGAGTTTGAGCGTTTTCGCTAACAAGTTCTGCTGTTGCTGGAGCTTGTTGTGTTAGTGAAGCTACTGGGACTTCTTTTGCACTTTTAGGTAAGACAATTGAAACGGCACTTCTATTTATTCCAAGGTATTTTTCTGCGACTTTTTTTACATCTTCTTTTGATACATTTTTAATGTTATCAAGATATGTATCGTAGAATTTTATGTCATTTGTCAATGCCATTGTGTAGCCGATTTCAGTTGCGATATTTGTTATTGATTCTCTAGAATAATATGTGCTTCTTTCAATTATATTTTTTGCTAATTTTAATTGATCGTCTGTAACTCCATTTTTTTGAATTTTTTCTATTTCATTAAATATAGTATCTTGAACAATTTTGCATTTTGTTGGTTCGTAATTTGCTGAAATGTAGAATATTCCGTCATCTCGGAATGTGGAATTTCCTGCATCAACAGAAAAAGCTATTCTTTTCTTTTCTTTTAGAACTTGGTTAAGAACAGATGATCTACCATCTCCTAAAATAGTTGCAAGAACATCTAGTGCATAAGAATCTTTATCATCAATTGGAGTTCCTCTAAATCCGATAACCATATACCCAGATTCGGTATCAAGATATTCTACTTTTTTTTGTTGTTTTGTTAGGGGAGCTTCTTTTGTATAAATTGTTTTCGTTTGTTTTTTATATTCTGCATTGAATGCTTCTTTTGTTTTTTCGATTGCGTGATTTGCATCCACATCTCCAATGATTACTGTAACCATATTTGATGGAGAGTAATTTTTGTTATAGAAACTCAAAACTTGATCTCGGGTGATTGTTTCAATAACATCACTTCTGCCAATAACTTTTCTTTTATATGGGTGAGTTGTATATAGCATTGAATTCAAGTTATCTTGCATTATTTTTGTCGGAGAATTTAAGTCTTTGCTTATTTCTTCCAGGACAACTTTTCTTTCTTTTTCCATTTCTTTTCTTGGTATAAGAGGATGAAGAATCATATCTCCGTGTAAATCCATTGCTAAATCAAAATCTTTAGAAGGGATAGTTATATAATAATGCGTAAAATCTTTGCTCGTAGCGGCATTAGTTATTGCTCCTTTAGTTTCTAGGATTTTGTCAAATTCCCCAGGTTCATGGGTTTTTGTGCCTTTAAAAAATAAATGTTCTAGGAAATGTGCAACTCCATTATTTGAATCTTCTTCATCAATTGAGCCTGTTTTAATCCAAGTGTCGATTGTTACAATAGGATTATTTTTAACTTCTTGGACTACAACGGTTTGACCATTATCTAGCTTGTACATTTGAGCTTGAGATGCCCAAACTACGTTTCCACATACTAATATTGCTGCTACTATTATAAATTTTTTCATAGAAAACCATCCTTTTTGATAGTGATTATATAATAAAATTAGATAAAAAATATAACCTTGTCGGAGGAAATATTAAACGGGTTGTACGTCTTGTAATATTTCGGTTGATTTGAATTTTTTAGGTGATTTTAGCTCGATATATTCTTTTAAAACTTGGAATGATACTGTACAAACTTTTTCATTAGCTTTTGTTTCATATTCTCCTATTTCGTCAAAATCATTTATTGCCATTTGTTTGAAAAAGTCACGTAATTTGTGAGGCATTTGTTTCTTTGCAGAATATAATTTCCCCGCACAGTTTTTACAAACAACTCCTCCTGCGGTTGGAATGAAATACATTGTTTCTTCTCCAATGTTACATTGGCAGTGCAGGCATGTATCAAATTCGAGTGAAAAACCTGATTCAATCATCATTTTTAATTGGAATTTTATTACAGCGATAAGGATTTCTACCTTGTTTTGAGCAGAAGAAATAGTGTTAAGTGCTTTGTATAAAAGGTTATAAATAACTTCTGAACTAGGATCTTCTTCCAATCCAAAATTATTAACTACTTCTGTCACGTACATTGAATAGAAAATTTTATCTATATCTTGGCGGGTTTTGTTGAATGTGTTCAATACTTCCGCTTGGCAAATAGTATCGAGGTTTTTCCCTTTATGAAGCATGAGAGTATTAGCGACAAGTAAATCCATTCGAGCACCTAATTTGCTCTTTGGTTTTTTGACTCCCTTTGCCACTCCCCTAATTAGTCCTTTGTCTTTTGAATACATGACAATAATTTTGTCCGATTCACTAAGATTGTAGGCTTTTAGATTAATTGCGTCTGTTACAAAACTATTTTGCATTATCCTTATTTGTTCATGCCTGTACCGTGGTAGATACCTCTCATTAACTGTTCAAGTTCAGGTTTGTTGTCTGAATATGTAAGAGCAGTTTCTTTTGAGATTTTTTCTTCGTTGTACAGCTTGTACAATGACATATTCATTGTTGTCATGTTATTGAATGAACCATTTTTAACAAGTTCATAAATTTGTTCCAATTCGTCTTTCTGGATAAAGTCTTTAACTGTTGGAGTAACAACTAAGATTTCTGTTGCAGGAAGACGAGTTCCACCATCTATTGCAGGAACTAGCTTTTGAGAAATAGTTCCTCTTAAAGTGTTAGCAATCTGGCTTCTGATGAATGGTCTTTCATTCGGTTCAAACAAGTTGATAATTCTGGCTACTGTTTGAACTGAATCGTTTGTGTGGATTGTAGATACAACAAGGTGACCAGTTTCAGCAGCTTTTAGAGCAGATTCAATAGTTTCTCTGTCACGAATTTCACCGATAAATATAACGTCTGGGTCTTGACGTAATGCGTATTTAACCCCGTCTGAGAATGATGGAGTATCGATTAGCAATTGTCTTTGAGAAACAATAGATTTTTTGTTTGAGAAGATAAATTCGACTGGGTCTTCGATTGTAACAATGTGTTTTGCAACTGAAGCGTTGATGTAATCAATCAAAGATGCAATCGTTGTTGATTTACCTGAACCTGTTGGTCCTGTTACTAAAACAAGTCCGTTGTTGAATGATGCAAATTCTTCTAGTGTTTCAGGTAAGTATAATTCTTTAAATGTTTTGATATAATAAGGAATCGCACGGATAACCATTGCTGTTTTCCCTAATTGTCTTGACATGTTTACACGAAAACGAGAACATCCAGGAATTTCGTATGAAAAGTCAATATCAAAGAATCTTGTAATTCTGTCTTTCAAGTGTTGAGGTGCAACTGTTCTTATAGTGAATTCCATATCTTCACTTGTCAAAGGAGGGAGATTAATTCTCATTATTTGACCCGAAACTCTGATAGCTGGTCTTTCTCCTTCGCAAATATGGGCATCAGATGCCCCTACGGAAACTGCCTGTCTTAAAAAGTCTTCAATATAAAAATCGTTGTTGCTCATATAATCCTCTTCTTCATCATCAGCATAGCATATTTTTTGTTTTTGCACAACTATATTCTCCGTGCTATCATTCAGTTGTTGGAATTATGATAGATATAGAGAATATTAGGGATTTTTTACAAAATAAAAATTTTGTGATGTTTGTTTCGTCTATGGTTTTTATGACGGGAATTTTGGCCTGTTTTTATTCCTTGGCTGTCCCTTTTTCTATATTTATTACGGTTGTTTTAGTTCTGTTATTGAATTTTAAAATTTTCTCTGTTCGTAGAGTTTGTATCCTTATTGTGATTTTTTATTTTGGATTTTTCTTAACATTTTTTAAGATTAAAAATTACGATGATTTACTTGCGAATACTCCTATGAATAGTACTTTTACTGGACGAATTGTTAGTGTGCCAAATTCTCCAGATAAAACTAAGTCTAAATTCTTTATGCAGGTAACTTCTGTGGGAAAGAAAACTATCCAAGGTAAAACATTGGTTACTGTTTCAGCTCCAGAAGATGTTCTTGCAAAATTGAATATTGGAGAAGAAATTAGGCTAAAAGGAAGTTTGCGAGAACCTTTTTCTGCAACAAATCCTTCTCAGTTTGATTATAGTTCATATTTGAGAAATTTTAACGTTTTTACTGTCTTGTATTCAGATGATTCAAATTTGGAGATTTTGGATTCAAAAATGAGCTTGCGTTGGAAGTTTCTTAAGGGATTAAATACTACAAGAAATAGGGTTTTATCCTATCACTCAAAGTATTTAAAAAGCCCTAATTTGGAAATTTTAGGCGGAATTGTTTTTGGAGATGATGCGGTTGCTCCTCCTGATTATATAAAGAATTCTTTTATCAATTCGGGCTTACTACATATTCTTGCGGCATCAGGGATGAATGTTGCGTTTATTTTTAGTTTTTGGTTTTTGATTTTGAAGTTTTTGCGTGTGCCATACAAACCTAGAGTTTTGTCTGGAATGATTATGGTTATTTTATATACTTTAATGACTGGGCTAGGAGCATCTGTTGTCCGAGCAGCATTGATGATGTTGTTTGTCCTGTGTGGAAAATTGATAGATAGAGATGCTCATAGTGTTTCGTTGTTGTCATTTGTAGCTGTATTGATGCTCATTTATAACCCTGCATATATTAACGATGTGAGTTTTCAATTGTCGTTTCTTGTTACATTTGGTTTAATCACGACGGCAAATATAATTTCTTCAAAACTAGACAAAATTCCTGAATGGATAAAAGCTCCAATTCTTATTCCAATTGTTGCACAAATTTGGATTGCTCCTATTCAGATGTTTTATTTTAATACTTTTAGTTTGTATTCAGTGTTTGCTAATATTTCGACTGTAACATTGTTGAGTGTGATAAGTTTTGGTGGTTTTGTTAGTTCATTGCTTTCAGTTATTCCTCAAATTGCGGATTTTGTTTGTCGAATTTTTGATTTCTTTTTAAATTATTTGTTGAATGTGCTGGTTTGGATTTCGAATTTTTGGGGTAATCTTCCTCATAGCATGCTTGTTACAACTCATCCAGCTTTGTTGCAGTTGAGCTTATATTATTTCGCATTATTGCTAATTACATTGTTGTTGAAATTTGAAAAGTATAAAAAAGCGTGTTGGGTTCTAATTTGTTCTGTTTTAGTAATTCTTGCGACAACAATTACTCCAGTGTCAAAGAATCTCGAAGTGATTGCATTTGATGTCGGGAATGCAGATTCATTTATGATAAAAACTCCAAAAGGTAAATATTTCTTTGTAGATACAGGAAAAGCTCCGTATAAAAGTGGAAATTCTCAAGCAAAAATAATTATGCTCAAATATTTAAAAGATAGAGGGATAAAGAATTTAGAAGGGGTAATCGTTACTCACTTTGACAACGATCATTCTGGAGGTACAGCTGAATTTATTGAGAATATGAAAGTTAAAACTCTTTATTTGAATTCAAAAGAAGAGGAAACCCAGACTGCGAAAAATATTTTTAAAACTGTAAAGATTAGAAATCAAAATGTTAGGATAGTTAAAAATGCAGATGTAATATACTCTGAGCCAGATTTAAAGATTTCAACGTTTAAGGCAAAAGCAAAAGGTAAAAATAGAAGCAACGAATCTTCTACGATTACTCTTTTGAGTTATAAGAAATTTGACATGCTGTTTATGGGAGATGCTGGCGTAGAAGCGTTTAACCAAGTAAAATATTTACTTCCTCGGAATGTAGAGGTCTTGAAAGTTGGTCATCATGGCGGACCTAATGTTGTTGATAGTGAAATGTTGGAGTATTTAGGGATAAAAACTTCTCTTATTTCTACGGGGTTAAATTATTTTGGTCATCCAAATCGTGGGACTTTAGATGTTTTGCGTAACACTGATATTTTGAGAACTGATTTGCTTAATTCTTTAAAATTTTCAACCGATGGAAATTTGTATAAAATTTATTCATACGATACCCATGATAAAAAATACGAATTAAGAAATATTTTTGTTTCAAAATAAAAGAGAAAAATTATAAAACTTGACAAAATTATCGTACTTTTTACACTAAATGTTAAGAATGTAAAACTATTGATATGAGAGGGTTTTAGCTTGTAAAAATTTTGTAGATTGCCACATGGGGGTTGAAATTTTAAATTTTTGTAATATTATGGTTACATAATCACATTCGAAAAGACGAAAATCTTAGAAAAAAAATAAGAACAAAAAGTAGTCTTTGAGAATTTTCAATTTACAACTAGAGGATTACATTTTGAAAAAATTATTACTATTCACTATTGCATTAGTGCTAATGTTGTTCGCACAAGTGCAAGCGGCCAATGTAAATACCGTAAAGGCAGCGATAGTAAAACATTCTATCGAAATGGGCGTAGATCCAGCAATTACACTAAGTATTGCGAAAACAGAATCAGGTTTTAGACACGAAGCAAGAAGCTCACATGGTGCAGTAGGAGTTTTCCAGCTTATGCCGTCAACCGCAAGAAGAATGGGCTTAAATCCATATTCTCTTGATGACAATATCAAGGGTGGCATTATGTACTACAAATCAATGTACAAAATGTTTGGGTCAATGGAATTAGCGTTAGCAGCATATAATGCAGGTCCTGCAAATGTAAAAAAATATCGTGCAGTTCCTCCTTTCGCTGAAACTAGAAGGTTTGTTGCAAAGATTACTGCTGATTACAGACACTTTAAAGCTCATCCAGATCCAGCAATGATTGCTTACAAGGGTGGAAACGTGAAAACAATCTCAGGTTCAAGACCTGCAACAATTGCTCAATCTACATCTAAAGTCACTCCAAAAACTCCAGCTGGTACAGCTAAAATGGTCGCAAAAACAGCTCCGCTACCAGTTTCGAGAATCGAAGAGTCTAGGAAATACAATGCAGAGCTAATCAAGGGATTACCTGCTGAGGTTGAATTAAAATCTCAATCAGTTGCAATCTAGGATTTAGGTTAAGAATTAAAAAAGAGTTTGGATATATTCCAGACTCTTTTTTTTATGGTTTATAATTTCCCGATTTTAATTATATTGAATAATGCGTATTGTTTCTTCTTCCCTTTTTGTCTTATTTTAAATATTGTTACTCCAAATATTTTAAATCTGTAAGTTTTAGGTTCGTGTGATGAAATATCGATATTGTGTTCTTTTATAAAGTCATTTGCTTTTTTATGTGCATAAACATTATCCGCATTTGCTTTTTCGCTTCTTTGTTTAACTGTTGAATTCCCTCTTCTTAGGTAATAGTAATAAATATTTGGTACTGTTACTATTTTCCCTAAATAAAATAGTGCTTGTGGAGTAAAAATACAATCTTCATAAAATATACCTTTTTCAAATTCTAGCCCTATTTCTTTCAATTTTTCTGTTTTATAAATTTTATTCCAAACGTAAGATTTTTCTGGAACATCACATAGCTCAAATTTTAATTTTGTATTATCTGTAAGGGTTTCTTTTTCGAAGTTTAGGAATTTTTTCTTTTTAATTCCTGTTACTCTTATAATCCCGCCAACTGCAATGTCAGTATCATTAGTGCTTGCGGCGTTATGAAGTTTTTCATAGTAATCTAAATCTACCCAATCATCTGGATCTACAAACCCGAGGTATTCTCCTGTCGCTTTTTTAATACCATTATTTCTCGCAATTGATTGTCCAGAATTTTCTTGGTTTAGTAATATGATTCTTGAATCTCTATTTTTATATTCTTCTAATATTTCTAATGATTTATCAGTCGATCCGTCGTTGATGCAAATGATTTCAATATCTTTTAGTGTTTGATTGATTAGGCTGTCCAGACATTTTCTCAAGTATTTTTCTACGTTATAAACTGGAACAATTATTGAAACTTTTGCCATCAACTTTTCTCCTTTTTCGTTGTCATGTTTATAGTTTTATCTCAAAATTAATAGTGATACTTATATATTATACATGCGTAGCTTTGAATATCAATATATTTTTATAAGTGTAGGTTTGTTATTAGTTCAAAAGAAAGAATATAAAATTATTAAATAGAGAGAAATTAAATGAACTTAAAAGAAAACCTAGGTAAGAATATTCAAAAATATCGAAAATTAAACAAGCTTACTCAAGAAAAACTTGCGGAAGCTGTTGATGTTGATATTAATAGTATTAGTTCGATTGAACGTGGACGATATTTCCCAACTCCAGATAATCTTGTGAAAATATCAAACGCATTAAATGTTCCGCTTTCAGAATTGTTTACCTTTAGCTCTCTTGCAACCTGTGAAGATTACGAAAAAGAGATAAAAAATAACATAAATTTAATTCGTACAGATGTGGCAAAACTCTCTGCTGTAAATGCTTTTATTAAAAATATTTTGTAAAAATTATCCCAAAATATTTGCAAAATTTTTTCTGTTAATAATTGTAAAATTATTCACCTGAATTAGTTAAAAAGTATTATATTTTTTATCCATTTGTGGTATATATATTTTGTACATAAATGGATTATATTCATATATAGTTCAGTAGATTGGAGGAAATAATGGCAGTAGGTCAATTCGTTTTTATGTTACACAGTCACCTTCCATATTATAGAAAAGCTGGAATGTGGCCGTTTGGAGAAGAGAATCTTTATGAATGTATGTCAGAAACATATGTTCCGCTTCTTAATGCTATTTCAGAATTGTATGATGAAGGCATAAAAGCGAAGTTAACCGTTGGTATTACTCCAATATTAGCAGAACAATTGAATGATGAACATTTGAAAAATGGATTTGTTGAATATCTTGATTCAAGAATAGCAAGTGTTTCAAAGGATTTGGAAAGATATCCAGACCCTAAAGTTCCTCATTCTCAACATTTGAAATATTTAGCAAAATACTATTTTGATTGGTTTAATAGTATCAAGGATTCTTTTGTAAATAAGTATCAAATGGATTTGATTGGTGCTTTTAAAAAGTTCCAAGATTTAGGATGTATTGAAATTACAACTTCTGGTGCTACTCACGGTTTTTCACCATTATTAGCTACTGATAATAACTTGAATGCACAGTTCAAAGTTGGTTCTGATACAACAAAAAGATTATTTGGTAAAAAAGCAAAAGGTTGCTGGTTGCCAGAATGTGCTTATCGTCAAGGTTATGAATATATTGGTAAAGATGGCCAAAAACACTGGCGTCCTGCTATTGAAGTAACTCTTCAAAACAATGATATTGAATATTTCTTTACTGAGTCACATGTAATCGAAGGTGGAAATTCTATCGGCAGTCGTCGTGTAGTTGGTGTTTATGGAAATATTGAATACATTCCTCTTCCAGAAAGAGAACCAACTGGTTATGATACATATTCAGCATATTGGTTACCAGATGCACAAGTTGCAGTTATGGGTAGAAACGATAGAGCAGGTTATCAAGTTTGGTCTGCTGCTGATGGATACCCTGGTGATGGATGTTTCAGAGAATTCCATAAAAAAGATGATAAATCTGGTATGAATTATTGGAGAATTACTTCTCCTAAGACAGATTTAGGTGATAAAATGCTTTATGATCCAGTTTTGGCATTGAACAAAATCAATGAAAATTCTGATCACTATACAACAATGCTTTACCATTTGCTAAATGATTACAAAAATTCTCATAATGGCAAAGAAGGTTTAATTATGGTGTCTTTTGATACTGAGTTGTTTGGTCACTGGTGGTTTGAGGGTATTGAATTTATTAAACAAGTAATTAAAAAATTCAATCAATATTTACCACAAGTTGAAAGAATGACGGCTGGAGAATATTTACATGCTCATCCTCCAACAGAAGCTATTCAAATTCCAGAATCTTCTTGGGGGCAAGGTGGTCACTTCTATGTATGGAACAACCACTTGACTGAATGGATGTGGCCTATTATTCACTCTTGCGAAAAACGTATAACATCTATTGCAGACAGATATCCAAATATCCCAGATAATAAACTTTTGCATAGAGCGTTGAATCAATTAGCGAGAGAAAATTTATTGTTGCAAAGTTCAGATTGGCCATTCTTGATTACAACATGGCAGGCTAAAGATTATGCGACAGATAGATTTAGAGAACATGTTGATAGATTTGAAGAAATTGCAGATATGATAGATGCAAATAATATCGATGAATCAAAATTACAAAAAATTGAAAGTATCGATAATTGCTTCCCTGTAATTGATTATAGAGTTTATCAATCAATTGAAGAAGGTCTAATTCCTCAACAATCAAAGAAATTAGCGCCTTTGTATAAAGATTAATTTAATTTAGGATAAATAATATTTTACAATTCATTTTACAAGCCTTGGTTTTAACTGAGGCTTTTCATTTGAAAAAATAAAATAAAATTATCGAAAAAAACTCTTGCAATTTTTTTTTCAGCATATATAATAAAGAAGTAACCGAAATTGATGGGAGCGTAGCTCAGTTTGGTTAGAGCGCATGCCTGTCACGCATGAGGTCGCGAGTTCGAGCCTCGTCGTTCCCGCCATTTAAAGAGACTTTTAAGAGTCTCTTTTTTAGTGCAAATTTTTTGTGTGTAATATGTGGGTAATGAAAATATAAATAAAGTGCAAGTGTGAGATGGTAGAATAATCTTTAAAACCCAAATATAAAGCCATTTATGGCGATTTTAATAGAATGAGATGCACTTGCACTAACTGGATTTTATCTGCACTTATTTGTATATTACTTGCACTAAAATTACATCAATTTTAAAATCAAACTCTGAAAGTTAGCAATATATTTACGCTTTAGCCATGTATATATAGTGCAAACAAAAAAGTATTTTCTTATTTGAGATATGCAGAATTATCTCTGAGATTGAGATGAAAACACTTGACTTCTGTTGAAACAAGAGTAATTAATGTCATTGTAAAAGGTCTTTAAACAAGATTTAAAAGGGTTTTAAATGAACAAATTACATTTACTCCATGAAGCAGAAAGATTATACAGTGTTGAAAATTTAACTCCAGAAATGATTGCTGAAAAATTAAATATTTCACGCAGAACTGTTTTTAACTGGAAAAAGAAATACAAATGGGATAATCATACCGTTAGAATAAAAGATTTTTCAAATCAATTCGTCGGTGATGTTTATAATATTGGGGCAAAACTTCTTGAAAAATTAAATGACGATATAGATAATAATAGAATTTTGAATAAACATGAAATTTGTGCTCTAGAAAATATTATCAAAATCATAAATAAAAAAGAAAACGGGCAAACAAAGAGCTTGGATAATTTTTTACATAAAAAGAAACCTGCAAAATTTCTATCACCAGATGTTATTGAAGAAATTAATAGAGAAATTTTAGGCTGGAATGGCGCATATTAAATTGTGTCGAATTGTCTCTGAGATTGAGACAAGGAGTTGATTCCTTTGAGCCAAAGAGTGATAGATGTGTATGCAACCGAAGGAGGTGTATATGCAAAAAGATTATCAACTTTATGGCACAAAAATTTTAAATCTTAAAACTCAAGAAATCGGTTTATTAATTTGCATTTGGGAAAATAAATTTGCTGATGGTGAAGTAGATTATGCAACTTGTGTAGACAAGCAAGGTAAAAGATATAATATTGAATTAGATAATATTGAAGGTCTAAATTAATGACAGAAGATTCAATTACATTCACTCCAGAAAAATCAAAGAAAATAGCCTTAGCTAGGCTAGATTTGCTTAATCAATGGAAAGAATTTCGAAGAAAATCTGACAACAAACTTCAAGCAGATTATGATTTTGTAAATTTACATAATACAAGTAATTCACATCTTTTTGAGGTATTAGGTACAATAAGTAGAGGTACACTTCACCGTTGGAAAAATACGCTTAACGGAACTGAAGATTACACTAAACTTATCCCACAATACAAATATGCAAAAGTAAATGAATACAGAACTTGTTTAACAGATGAAGAAATCAAAATATTTATGAGTTTGCTTTTGCATCCCAATAGACTTTGTATCGGTAAAGCCATAGCACTTACAAAATACAAACTTCAACAACAAGGGCAATCGTATATTCCAGCAGATATTACTTTTAGAAAATATGCAAATTGGTTCAAGAAAAACAATTATGATAAATGGGTATTGGCAAGAGATGGAGAAAAAGCTCTGTCAGATAAGGTTGAACCATACATTAAAAGAGATGCAAGTTTATTAGAAGTTGGAGATATTTTAGTCGCTGACGGTCATAAATTGGCATTCAACGTAATAAATCCTTTTACAGGTAAACCAACAAGAGCAACTTTGGTTGGCTTTTTAGATTGGAAATCAACAGCACTTGTTGGTTATGAAATTATGCTAGAGGAAAACACTCAATGTATTGCAAGTGCTTTAAGAAATTCAATTATTAATTTAGATATGATACCTAAAATTGTATACCAAGATAATGGTAGAGCATTTAGAGCGAAATATTTTACTAATGATAAAGGATTCTCTGAACTTGGTTTTAACGGACTTTATTCAAAATTAGGTATAGAAACAGTATTTGCAAAACCATACAACGCAAGAGCAAAAGTTATTGAAAGATTTTTTAAAGAATTTCAAGAAGGATTTGAAAAGTTATTACCAAGTTATGTTGGTTCAAGTATAAACAATAAACCTGCCTATTTAATGAGAAATGAAAAATTCCACAAACAAATTCATAACGATTTTGTACCTACTTTAGAGGGAACAATAAAAATGATAGATATGTGGTTGAATTTCAAAAATTCTCAGCCTTGTCCGAATGCACCAGATAAAACAATAGCAGAAGTTTTAGAAAGTAGAAAGCGACAAAATATAGATACTAATTTGCTAGACGATTTGATGCTTGCAACTGAAGTTAAAACAATACAACGAAATGGAATCAGATTTTTAAATTGTGATTATTTTGATGAACGGCTTTATGGTTTTAAAAGTAAAGTGCTAATTAAATACAATCTTTTTGATTTAACAAGTATCAAGGTTTATACGATAAAGAGTGAATACTTATGTACCGCAGAACGAGTAACAGAAACTCACCCAATGGCAAAATTACTAGGAACGGTTACTGATTTTGAGGATTACAAACAAAAAATTGTAAAACAAAGAAAAATGCATAAGAAAACTATAAATGCTGTTAAAGAATATTTATCCAATGATGAAGTTAAGTATTTAGAAAATAAAATGATTGAAGAAAATTCAAGCTCTGTTCAAACAGAGTTCAAAGAACGTTCAAAATGTGTTCAAAGAATATTCAAAAATAATTCAGAAAAATTTGAATACTTAATCAAGAATAATCCACAGGATAAATGGATAGAAGAATTTAAACAAAGTAAGGAATATAAATTATTGTATGAATAGCGGCTTGCGAGCAGAGGGCTGAAGCATGAGCGTGCCTGTTTAATGCGAGCAAGCCAAGAAAGGATAACACATGAATAGAGTCTTTGTAAAAACGCAGAATGTGAAAAACTTTATTGGACTTGTTGAAAATCTTCTAAACAAACCTAATAATATACCTAAGATGGGATTAGTTTACGGTGAGCCCGGACTTGGAAAATCTCAGACAGCTCTATGGCTTGCGTGCAAATATGACGGAATTTATTTAAGGGCATCAAACCTTATGTCCGGCAGATGGCTGCTTGAAGAAATGGTGAAAGAACTTGATGAAATACCTAGATTCCTGACTTCGGACAATTTTAATATCGTAGTTAAAAAACTGAAACAAAATCCCCAGATAATTTTTATTGATGAAATTGATTACCTGATGAATAATTACAAGACTATTGAAACACTCAGGGATATACACGATGAAACAAATTGTTCAATAATTTTTGTTGGTATGAGATTAGCTCATAAAAAACTAGAACAATACAAACATCTTTTTGATAGGTTTTCTGAAATAGTAAAATTTGAAACTTTCTCTATACAAGATTTAAAACAAATTTTTGACCAACTCTCAGAAATTACTGTAAATATTGATGCTATTGAATTTATACATAAGAAATACAACAGGTTTAGGCAAATTGTACAACTAGTAAACCAACTTGAAACGGTTGCAAAAGATAATAATTTAATGAAAATTACAAAAGAAATCGTGGAGCAAATATTATGAATATAGAAAAATTAGCAAAATATTTAAAAGAATTCACACTTGATGAAATTAACATGATTGCTGAATACGATTGTAAAACAGAACTTGAACACCTTTTGAACAGTAATAAAATAGTCTTTGAACAAGGTATCTATAAATATCTTTTCAAAATTTCTGAATGTTATAAAATATCTATTGTTCCAAATAACCGTCAAGATATTAAATTTGAGCAAGCAGTTGAATATTTTTTAGATAATTATGCAAAATTGAATTGTACCAAAAAAACTTACGAAACATATGAATCTATTTTTAGAACTCATATTACACCATATTTTAGGGGAAAATATTTAAATAATATAATAAATTCTGATATTAAACAATTTTATAATTACTGTATAGAACGATATTTGCGTCCAAGAAGATTGAAAAATATTCTCACGCAACTAAATCAATTAATAAAGTATTTTCAAACTCTCGTAGTTATTGATAAAACCTGCGAATTTCAAGTAAAACGCATAACTGACAAAAATAATTTTGATATTAATAGAATAGTTTTTAATTAAAAATTATTCAAAAGAAAACTAATCATTTTGAGATTCTAAATATCTTGTTTCTGTACTTATCA
>ERZ1024349.28-NODE-28-length-22890-cov-11.434727_pt1 | contig 22890 bp, 34 predicted proteins | sample MGYA00520789_ERZ1024349 | MGnify/ENA primary metagenome ERZ1024349 (study PRJEB33242, sample SAMEA3444257) | Homo sapiens | biome: Host associated; feature: Gastrointestinal tract; material: Stool | place: Uganda | collected 2011-01-01 ...
CGACCACCGAGATCTACACTCTTTCCCTACACGACGCTCTTCCGATCTAAGGCAGTTAGAGAATTAGCTCTTCCATTCGTTGATAAGTATTTCACAGCAATCTTAGCTGAAGCTATGCACGATGGACTTGTTTCAGGCTATCTGAATGGTGATGGTCAGAAAGCACCTATTGGAATTATGAAGAAGCTGAACGAATCTGAAGTATCCGGAGCAAAGAAAGCAAAGACAGTCAATCAGACACTGACAGGATTCTCTCCAAAGCAGTTAGCACCAGTTAAGAAATTACTTTCTAATGGTGGAAAGCGTGCAGTAGATAAGCTCTACTTAATCGCTAATCCATCCGATGTTTACGAATACGTAGAACCAGCTCTTTACTATATTGGATTAGCTGGATACATTTCCACTTCCAAGACAGATATTGAAGTTATTGCAGAACCAATGTGCACAGCTGGAACTGCTGTTCTGACAATTGCTGATGCATACACAATGGGCATGGGTTCTATTAACGTTGATGAATTTAAAGAAACAAAAGCTGTGGAAGATTGCGATCTGTTAATTGCTAAGGTATATGCTAACGGTCGTGCAGTTGACGACAATACAGCTTATGTTTTCAATGTAACGAAGCTAGAAGAATTTGTTCCATCTTTCAAAGAAGTTGGTGGAACTGCAGCAGCTAGTACAGGCAAGTAATGAAAGGGGGTAATTGAGCCATGACTCAAATTACTCTAGAAGAAGTCACTAATGAAGTCAGGGTGGAATTTCATATTCCACCTTTCTTCAAAGATGACGATTTACAAAGACTGGTTAAACAGTCTGATGCATATTTATCTATGTTGGTCGATGGAATCAATTACGGTTCAGACTTGGTTGCGAGGGATTTACTTAAATATCGTGTATATTATGCATACAATGGAAAAATCAATCAGTTTGATACAGACTTTGCACATAATATTCTCACATGGCAGTTCTCAAAGATTAATGGAGTAACAAACGATGACAGTTCCAATGTATAATGATGGAATTATCCATATTTACAAGATTAAAGAGACTGACGATGTGCAGTCTTCTAAGTATCTTGAAGATACAAAACTCGATCTGTGGTATGAAGAACTGTCTATCTCGGACAGGCTGAGAAGTCAATTAAATGCTTCTAATGTGGACATCCAGATGAAAATCAGGATTCCACAATATAAGAAGCTGGACTCTATGTCTGTTGTGAAAATCAGCAATGATTTTTATAAGGTCTATAACTGCTATCACTTTGCAGATAAAGATGGATATCTTCAAACAGACGTAACTCTAGTAAATTGGGATGGTGATGTGTATGAACAAAAGTGAATTTGTTAATTTACTGCAATCACTTGGAATACCAGTTAATGAAGGAGAATCGAGCACTGTCAATTCAACAAAGTATCCTAGAATTGTATTCTGGGACTACATTTGGAATGACAAGATTGCCAGTGATGATGAGTATCTTTCGATTGAGACTTATCAGGTATCCTTTTTTTCTAAGATTCCAAGAAATCCTAAACTGATAGAACTCAGAAATCTATTAAGAGAACATGAGCTGCATCCAACGATCTACCATGAATATGTAGAAGAAAACGGAAAAGACAGAAAGTACTATCATTCCTATTTCAGCATCGAGCTGACAGTTGATGAATAGTGCAGATGAATTTACATCCGGCTTTTCTGACTTTTCCGATGTTCTACAATCCTATTCCGATGTGATCGACAATATTCTTGATGAGGAAGAAAAAATAGCAGATGATTTTGTGAAAGATCTTCTCAGTCTTCCGAGTCCTAGATCCAATATTGCAAAGTCTGGATACACTCATCTAATTGATTCTTTCTCTTACAGAAGAAAAGATGATGAAGTGGAAGTCGGATGGGAAAAATACTATGGACCAATGGTAGAGCATGGTACTAAAAAAATGGGAGCACAGCCACATCTGAAACCAACATGGGAAAGCAACCAAGACAAATATATTCAAGCGTTTAAAGAGAGAAATAATCTCTAAGAAAGGAAGTAAGAAATTATGGCAATTTCAACAAAGAAACCACCTATCAAGGAAACTGTAGGTGCTCTTTATTACTGCTTCAATACTCCAAATGAATCTGGGGAATGGACAAATACTTTTGAAGAAGCAGTTACAAAGTCTAATGTAGTAAAGAACGTTTCTGTCACAGAAAACGGAGATTCTACTAACGTATATGCATCCGGGGAAACATACGACACAATCAGCGATGTTTCTTCTATCGACAATGAAGTGGAAGTCGTAGCTTTTGCTTCAGCAGATCTTTATAAAATGCGTGGAGACACAGTCGGAGAAAATGGACTGGTTCTTTCTGGAGCACCATCTGATAGACCATTCTTTGCATACGGCAAAGTAGTCAAATTAAGAGGTGGAAACTTCAGATATGAGTGGTATCCAAAGTGCAAGTTGACAGAAAACACAGACGATATTGCAACAAAGGAAGAATCCTTCTCTGAACAGACAGACAAAGTCACAATCAGAGCATATCCATTTGATGAAGCTGGAAATATCAAGACTATGGTAGATTCTACTGTTGCAAAGATTCCGGAAGGACTTACAGAAGAAAAATTCTTTGCAAAGCCAATTTTAACTGATGCAGATTTAAAAACTGCAACTACTGAATGAAAAGGAGTGAAGATCTATGAACGACAAGGATATCAGACTTTCTGATGGTGAGCTTTTAAACATAAATATTAACTTTCTAACTCTGAAGATGATCATTTATCTTGGCATCGATAAGTTAGAAAAGAAATTAGAAAAAGCTAAGACAGAAGAAGAAAAAACACGCATCTCTCTAGACATCACAGGGAAAATGATCTATGTCATTCTCAGATCTAATGGAAAGCGTGTCGATGAAGAAGAAGCAATGATGCTTGTGCCGGCAGATCCTGAAGACATTCAGAATCTATTCGAACAATTCGGAAAGAAGATGGATGATTTCAAAAAAAAAGAGGAATTGAAAGCACAGGAGAAAAAGTTTCTGAAGACGATCTAGTAAGATGCCTTTATGAAGCTATCGAAATATTGCATATAAATGAGGATTCATTCTGGAAAATGAGCCCTCTTATTTTCTATCAGCTTATGGAATTACACGCTGAGAAATTAAGAAACGAAGAAAGGATGATGAGACATGGCAGATGAATTAAAAAGAGTAGGTCTTATATTTACTGCTGATGGAACGACAGATTTTAAAAAATCTCTTACCACCATCAATTCATTGACACAGGAAAGCTACCAGTCTTTCAAATTAGCTCAAAGTCAATACGATAAGAACACATCATCCATGCAGAAATTAGCTGATAAGCAGAGCTATCTTTCTAAAAACACAGAACTTTATAAGTCTAAAGTTGAAGTGCTTCAGGAACAGCTTTCAGAAATGGAAGGTGCAGAGAATAGAAATGAAACTGCTATCACTAAGAAAAGAAAAGAACTTGAAAAAGCTCAGACTTCTTTAAATAACTACCAAAAAGGATTAAATGATCTCAATGCACAGCTAGAGAGTGGTTCTGCTCAATTGAAAGAATACGCTGACAATGTAAAAGACATCAGCGATAAAGCTTCAAAAGTTGGCACATCAATTTCAAAAGGAATCACAGCTCCAATCGTTGCAGTCGGTACTGCATCAATGGTGGCTTGGAATGAATTAGATGAAGCATACGACAATATCGTCCTGAAAACAGGTGCGACAGGAGATGCTCTTGATTCATTGAATAAGTCTTTTGACAATGTTTATGGATCAATGCCAGCAGATTCTCATGATGTTTCTGAAGCAATCGGAGAAATTAACACACGTTTCCATCTTACAGGAACGGAATTAGAAAATGTTTCTACGTTCATGCTCCAATTTGCAGACATCACTGGATCAGATGTCACACAATCCACAGCCTATGCACAGAGAATCCAAGATCAGTGGAATCTGTCTCTTGAAGACACTCAGAACGTGATGGGGTTAGTTGCCAAAGCATCTCAGGACACAGGAATTTCTGTAGACACTCTGATGTCTGCTGTCACTTCCAATTCTGCAACATTTAAAGAGATGGGATTGAGCGTAGGTCAGTCTGTTGGATTGATGGCACAATTCGAAAGTGCAGGTCTTGATTCTCAAACGATGCTTGTAGGTTTGAAAAAGGCTTCTCAGGCATATGCCAAAGATGGAAAGTCCATGTCTGAAGGTCTTTCAGATCTTGTAAAAAGACTACAAGATTCTACAACCTATCAGGAAGCTTATAACGAAGTCGTTGATACGTTTGGATCTAAGAATGCGATGGCTTTTGCCACTGCTGCAAAAGAAGGAAAAATTAACCTCGATACGTTAGATTCAGATCTGAGTGGATATGCAAATGTTGTTTCTGAGACATTCGAAGGAACACTCGATCCTATCGATCAATCAAAAGTGGCATTGAACAATTTGAAGATTGCTGGAGCAGATCTGGGAACATCCATTCAATCTGTTCTTGCTCCTGTTCTTAGCAACGTTGCATCTTATACTCAGGAATGTGCTTCATGGATGAAAAATCTTGATGATAACACAAAAAACATCATTGTTACAGTCGGATTAGTTGTTGCTTCAATCGGACCATTGCTGGTCATTCTTGGAACTGTCGGAACTAAGATCTCTGATGGCATCAACCTGTTAGCTAATCTGAAGCTGGCATTATTCGAGAATAACGGAGCATTTTCGATGCTTCAATCTGCAATAGGTGGAATAAGTGCTCCAACACTTGCTATCGTTGCTGGAATCGGACTGCTGATTGCTATTCTGGTGAATCTGTGGAACACAAATGAAGGATTCAGAAATAATGTTATTGACATTGTTAACAACATATCCACAACGCTTCAAACACTGTGGAATTCCATTCTGAGTCCGATAATCAATGCAGTGATGCAGATCATTCAATCGTTGTGGGATACAGTCCTACAGCCATTGTGGGATAACATCTCTTCAATGATAGCTACCATCATTTCTGTGGTATCGACACTGTGGAGTGCGATTAGTCCGATCATCAATATGATTATTCAGATTCTAGGCACTGTGCTATCAGGAACACTGACAGGAATTGTACTTCCTGTATTTCAAACAGTGTTTAGCGTAATTGGTACTGTTGTTAGTACTGTTTTTAATGCGATTAGTGCAGTCTGGAACTCTGTTCTGAGTCCTGTGTTCAATGCAATAGTGACAGCTATTCAGTGGTTGAGCAGTATGTTTAGTTCTGTTTTCGGTGGCATCCAGAGCACTGTGACTACTATATTTGGTGGAATCAAGGATGCAATGACACATCCAATTGAAACAGCTAAAAATCTGATTAAGGGAATCATTGACATAATCAAAGGATTTTTCGATGGATTCCATATTTCTTTACCACATATCAGCCTGCCACACTTTTCAATCAAGCCGGCTGGATGGAGCATTGGAGACTTGCTGAAAGGATCTATTCCATCTCTTGGTATTGAATGGTATGCAAAAGCTATGGATAGAGGTATGATTCTGGATTCTCCAACAATTTTCGGAGCATCTAATGGAAATCTACTTGGTGCAGGTGAAGCTGGATCAGAAACAATCGTTGGAACTCAATCTCTGATGGACATGATTAGAAATGCATCTAATTCTGGAATGGAAGAACTGCTGGATGTGCTTTTGAAGATTCTTGATAGATTAAGTCCAGATAATCTCTACAGAGTAGTAGTTAAAGCTATTTCTGATGGTGGATTTGTTATTGAATTAGACAATAGAGAGCTAGGAAGGATCGTGAAAAAGTATGCATGATGAATTAGTACATGTAAATCATTTAAACGAGACTCTGGATCTCTACCAGCTTGGAATCTTAGTCGATGATAACGATCTGAGAAACTTTGAATGGAGCATTTCTTCTGCTAATGATAAAATCACAGGATTTACTAAAGGAGTGGTAACAAAAACTATTCCTTTAGTTTTCAATGTTAAAAAGTCAGAAGCAGAGGAAATCAAAAATCAGTTTTATGAGCACTTTGAAAAAGATATTCTAAGTGTTTCACCCGGTTATTTTGAATTAAACGAATATCGTTTTTATTGTTATTTAACAAAATCTATAAAGACAAATTACAATAAGAGAAAACAATATCTAGAATTATCCATCACTGTTTCTAGTGATGATCCATATTGGATTAAAGAAACAACAAAGACTATCAATTTTGAAGATGTTTCAGAAACTTCTGGATTGAGATATCCGTTCAAATATTCTTTCACTTACACAGGATTGAATAGTACAAATGTGATGAATGACAATTTTGTGGAATCCGATGCAATCATCAGAATTTATGGACCATGCGTTAATCCTCTTTTGAAAATTGAGAATAACGTATATCAAGTAGATGTTGAGTTAGATTCTTTTGAATATTTGGAAATTGATACATCAAAACGCACAATTACTAAGTATTCAAAATATGGAGACACTTCAAATTTGTTTGACAAAAGAAACAAAACATACGATGTGTTTAAAGGCATTCCATCCGGAAGATTGACAATCAGTGCCAACGGAAAATTCATGACAGACATTATCATGATTGAAAGAAGAGGTGAGCCTAAATGGATCTAATCTATACAGATTCAAATTACATTGAAAAAGGCTACCTCAAGAATGCAGATCTGGATCTGGACATCGGAAAATATTCTGTGTCAAGTAATGATTTTGAATTGACATTGAACGAGAGAGATAGAGATTCATCATTTATGGATGGATCTCTATTCTATTCTGAAAACACTGAATATGGTGGGATTGTTGACCATTTGAAAGTAAACACTGCAAGTAGTACTGTAACTTTCAAAGGATACACATTCAGAGGATTTTTGCAAAAAGAATATGTTCAGCCACCATCAGACAGTGCCTATTTGACTTTGAAAGGTGATGCTAATCAATGCCTGAATACGTTGATTGGAAACAGATTCGGAAATCTCTATGTAGTAGATGAAATCGGATCAAGTGGAATTACAGTAAATTATCAGATTCGAGATCTGAATCTTTTGGATGCAATAGAAAGAATGCTTTCAAATTCAAATGCAAAGCTAGAAATCAGACACATGATTGATGGAAAAGTGCATCTGAAAGCAGTCCTTATCAATGATCTGAGTGATTCTATCCAATACGATGATTCTTACAAACTATCAATGGTAGTAGAAGCTAAGAAAAAACCTTACAATCACATTCTTGCACTTGGAAAAGGTGAACTCTTGGACAGATTGAGAGTCAATCTCTATCTACAATCAGATGGAACGTGGTCCACTTCTGAAGCTAATCAAGGAATGGACCGGATTACTTACAAATATGAAGATACAAACGAAGAGGAAAAGGACAAGCTGATTGAGAAAGCTGCAGAAAAGATTGCATCAGAAAATGGAACAGATACATTGAGTATTTCTTTTGACGCAGATAACGCTGATCTGTTCGATATCGTAAGTGCAAAGGAATCCATTACAGGGATTTCCTTTAAAGAACAAATTACGCAAAAAATACTTAAACTCAACGGAAAAGCCGTTGATATATCATACAAGGTAGGTGAATAAATAATGATTGAAAATATTAACCTAAATGGAGCAACTGTATCAGCCGAACTGCATGGATATATGTACACTGGTGTCTATGGATACCATGGAGTATTTGATTATGGTTCAAATTTGTCTGCTGAAATTGTTTCGAACAATGAAATTAAAATCAAAGATGGATTGCTTTGCAATTACGGTCGATTCATGCGAATCACAGGTACTGAATCTGTATCTATTTCTAATGGAAAATCAGGAGTTAAACGAACAGATCTGATCGTTGCACATTTTGAAACTGATGGAATCAAAGAAAGACACGATATCAGAGTAATTCAAGGTGTGGAAGGTGGTGCTATTCCAGATTGGACTGAATCGGATATCTATAATGGTGGTACAGTCAGCGAATTACCACTATACAAAGTAAATATTGATGGTCTAACAATTACTTCTGTTCAGCCATACTTTACAAAGCTTATTTCTTTCGATGATTTAAGAAATAACATCAGCAATCCAAACTTATTGATCAACAGTAATTTTAGAAATCCAGTCAATCAAAGAGGTCAGACCAGCTATACAGGAAATAGCATTTACACGATTGACAGATGGGTGATCAGCGACAATGAAACATTGAGTTTGAAAGATGGATATGTAAGAGTATCGCTGAATACTGCACAGCCTTATTTGTTACTTCAGCAAAAGGTCGATATTCCAAAGAATAGCCTTCCAGAAAATATGACGCTTTCGTTTATGATTCGTGCATCTAAAAAAACAAAAATGCAGTTGTACGATACAAATAAGTACTTTGAAGTCGGTACAGACTGGACATATATTAGTATTACATTCTCACAGGCAGATATTCAGAGTTCTAGCAATGCTCTTCAAGATGACCACTTTAGACTGTATATCGGGATTAAAGACTACGATGCACCAAATACGAACAACCTTCCATCTGGTACATATTTCGATATTTCGGAAGCAAAGCTCGAAGCTGGATTTGTTGCAACAAAGTTTGTAGCTAGACCATATGCAGAAGAGCTGATGATGTGTCAAAGATACTATTTGAAACTCAATGGTGCGTTTGCATTAAGTGGAGATAATCAGCACGTAAATATCACAGTTCCTGGAATTGGAATGCGTAAAAATCCATCGGTCAAGAATCCATCAATGACTGCAACAGGATTTAACGGAAGTACAGTTGTAAATGATGTAACATTCACAGCTATTGGTTCAGCAACAGCGAATACATATGGAACTATTCTTTCTTACAATGTTGGAACAAAAAAAATCAGCTACGGAATCGCTGTTCTGAAAAACACAGAACTTGATGCAGAGATTTATTAAGAGGTGAAATATGGCAGATAATTATTATTTTTCAGTCGATAAAGACACAAGAGAAGTGTACATTCCAACAATCAAATCTCTGTTTGGTGTAGCTGGTGATAAGGATTCAAATGTGTTACATTTCAGACTTCCAAGAGTAATATCTGATGTGTTTGATTTGAATGATGCAGAAATCAAAATTAACTGGAGAAATGCAAACAATGAAACATCTTCTTATCTTGTTTCAGATAAGAAGATTAACGATGATACGTGCGAATTTTCATGGATTCTTGAAAGTGGACTGATGGGATACAAAGGCACAGTCTATTTCGTTGTCTGTGCAAGAATTGTTGATAGTGAAGGAAAAGTTCTAAAAGATTGGAACTCCAGACTTGGAAAGGGAACAATTGAAGATGGCATACATCCAGCAGTTGCTCCTGTTCCTGTAGAAGTGGAAGATCAGATTTTGCAATTGCTTAAAATTGTAAATGATAAATGCGATTCTTCTACTAAGAATATACAAGATGCAGAAAAAAACGCAATCACAAACATTCAGAATGAAGGACAATCTCAGATTAACGCTATAGAAGCTAAAGGAAATGGCATTCTTGATAAGATTGATGCAATCACATTTCTTGATAAAGCAGATATTGACGATGTGTGTGGAAAAGAATATGGAAAATGGGATGGAACAGTTGACACATCAATTGATTATGAAACATTGGAAAATAAACCACAGATCAATTCTGTAACGTTGATTGGAAATAAGACATTAGAAAATCTTGGATTTGAAAAAGTAGACAATTCAGAAATTTTACAATTATTAAATTATTGAAAGGTGGAAAATGAAAAATGAAATATTTAGATTATGATGGACTTAGTTATTTTGCGAAACAGGTTAAAGAAAAAATTAACGCAAAAGCTGACAAAGTGGATGGAAAAGGACTCTCTACTAACGATTACACTACAGACGAGAAAAATAAATTAGCTGGGATTGCTTCTGGTGCTAATAAAACAGTGATTGAAGATGTTCTAACTAGCACCAATGCAGGAACAGCACTAAGTGCGAAACAGGGTAAAGCACTTAATGATAAGATAACTTCTCTTAACACTTCAATTGGTGGAAAAGGAGACATGCTGAAATCCACCTATGATGCTGATGGTGATGGAGTAGTTGACAATACAAAAGCTTTAAATGGTCATGCAGATACCTATTTTGCAAAAGCAACAGATATTCCAACTAAGGTATCACAGTTAAGCAACGATAGCTCTTTCACAACGATGTCAGCAGTAGAAGGCAAAGGATATCAGACATCCTCTCAAGTTAATTCTATTGTTAATGGAAAGGGATATCAGACAGCAAGTCAGGTTTCTTCTGCTATCAGTTCTGCAATTGCTGGAGTCACACAGTTCAATTATCAAATTGTGAGTAAACTTCCTGTAACAGGTGCTAAAGGTGTTATTTATTTAATCGCACACGCACATGGGACAAATGATGCCTATGATGAATATATTTGGGTTACAAATGGATCTACAAGTGGATTTGAAAAATTAGGTAATACTGACATCAACCTGTCTGGATATGTTAAGAGCACAGATTTAGTTGCAATTACAAATACAGAAATTGACACGATTTTAAATTCATAAGAAGGAGGTTATCTGAATGGCTAAATATTTAGATAAAACAGGACTTTCTTATTTTTGGCAGAAAGTAAAAGGATTCGTGAACAGCCATGAGCACCCGGTAGGATCAATTTATATCACAATCAGCTCTAGCTTTAATCCAGCTACTCAATGGGGTGGTACATGGTCAAAAATTGCTGAAGGACAGTGCCTAATTCAGTCTGGAAGTACATACGCATTAGGAAGCACTGGTGGAGAAGCAACACACACGCTGACAGTCTCAGAAATGCCTAGCCACAACCATGGATTGAACTACTTTCACAATGTCAAGAACTTTCAGCATGGTGAAGACTTCACATCCTTAATCACCAACGGGGACGGAGGCTACAACACCCTAACGACAGGAGGTGGGGAGGCACACAACAATATGCCACCATACCTTGCAGTTAACATCTGGAAACGCACAGCATAGGAGGATATAAGAAAATGAGTGATAAATTAGTTTTAAAAGACGAAACAGAATTAGAAATCAAAGAATTTGAGTCCAAAGATCCAGAAATTAAGATCACACTTCTGGATATGAATTATCAGAAAGTAATTGACACTTTAACCACAGATCAGGTATCTGATGTAAAAATTCTGAATGAATTAGGCGAAACAGTGCTCACTGCTAAAGACCATGTTCTAGGGGATAGCATTTCTGTTAATTCAAAAGAAAACACAGTTGAAGTAACACTTACAGTCAAGGAAACAAGAGAAGCTGTGATAGATGCGACTAAAGCAATCCAGACATTGCAGAGCACTTCTGCACAGAATCAAGCTGACATTGATGCAATCAATGAAGCTATTGCTTCACTTGCTGAAATCGTAGGAGGTGCTGAATAATGGTAAAGTGGTATATTAGACAGATCAAAATGAATCGCATGACTTTAGATGATGTGCCTAAGAGATGGCATGATGCAGTGCAAGAAGAATTAGAGAAAAATTAAATTTTAAGCAGAGATGAAATACTCTCTGCTTTTAATTTTAAAAAGAAAGAAGGTAATTATTTATGGCATTAAACGGAATTGATATTTCAAGCTGGCAATCTGGAATTGATCTAGGAGTAGTACCTTGCGATTTTGTAATTATCAAAGCAACAGAAGGAATTGGATATGTGAATCCAGACTGTGACAGAGCTTATCAGAACGCTAAGAACAATGGAAAGCTATTAGGAGTCTACCACTATGCAAATGGTGGAAGTGTAATAGATGAAGCAGATTATTTCTTGAAAAATATTCAAGGATATCTGAAAGAAGCTATCCTGTGTCTGGATTGGGAATCTCAGAACAATTCTATTGCTGGAAGTGGAACGTTAGCTAAAGCATGGATAAAGCAGTGGTGTGATTACATTACAGAAAAAACAGGAGTAAAGCCTTTAATCTATGGTAGTGCATCGCTCTATAACGAATTGAGTGGAAATGGTGACTATGGGTTATGGATTGCTCAATATGCAGATATGAATCCTACTGGATATCAAGATACACCTTGGAATGAGGGTGCATATGATTGTGCTATCAGACAGTATTCATCATGTGGTACATTGAGTGGATATGGTGGAAGATTGGATCTAGATAAATTCTATGGCGATGCTGTTGCATGGAAAAAGTATGCTAATCCATCTAGCTCTGCTCCAACTCAACCAACTCAACCAACTAAGAAATCTGTTGATGAATTAGCAAGAGAAGTAATCAATGGAGAGTGGGGAGATGGAGACGATAGAAAGAATCGTTTGACCTCTGCTGGATATGATTACAATTCAGTTCAAAATAAAGTGAATGAGCTATTAGGAGCTAATCAATCCAGCTCAGCCACTTACACAGTTCAGTCTGGAGATACTCTTTCAGGCATTGCATCTAAGTTTGGAACAACCTACCAGCATTTAGCAGAAATTAACGGAATCGCTAATCCTAATCTGATCTATGTTGGGCAGGTCCTGAAAGTAGATGGTAATGCACAGACATCCAGTGCTGTCTACTACACAGTGCAGGCAGGAGACACACTGTCCGGAATTGCTTCTGCATATGAGACTACCTATCAGGCAATAGCTAATCTGAATGGCATCAGCAATCCTAATTTAATCTATGCCGGTCAAAGACTGAGAATTAAGTAAGAAAGGAGAAATTCTTATGATTTTAAACGATAAAGTTTACAATGTATTGAAATGGTTACTTTTAACAGTAGTTCCAGCACTAATCACTTTAATTAGTGGATTAGGCACTATTTTTGGGTACGACACTACTCAGATTACTGCTGTGATTGGTATCATTGCAACGTTTGTAGGAGCAATTGTTGGAATCTCCAACGCTAATTATGCGAAGGGAGCATCCAGCGATGATGCCGAATCCGGTAAGTAATGAAGTCTGGTCAGTGATTGGACAATGGATTGTCTATGGAGCATCCATTAGTGGAGCTGTCATGGCAATTGCTCAATTTATTAAATGGATCAGATCAAAGACCACAGTTGCAAGGCTAGAAGAAATCGTGAATAAGCACTCTCAGTTTTTAGAAAATGACAATAAGAGAATCGCTTATCTGGAAGAACAGGAACGAAGAAACACCTCCACTCTGGAAGATATGCACAATTTGAATCGTTTGTCTGTCAAAGCACTACAGGCACTTTTGAAAAGCAATCTCGATGGAAACAATCGAGAATCTGTAAAAGAAGCAAATGACGAGATCCAGAAGTATCTGAACGAGAAGATTTAAAGAAAGACCATCCCTTGAGGGGTGGTCCTTTTTTAATGGGCAATCAGACCTGTTCACAATTTCTATCAAGATCTGGATGCCTATGCAGTTAAGCTTTGCAGAAAATACTTCAAAGTTTACACATTTAAATCTGACTTTGAAGATATGAGCTTTGATCACGATCTGACATTCGATGATCTGATGGAAGTTGCTAAAGCACAGGATGAAGAAAACATGGCAATTGCTTCATCACATATGGAATAGATAGAAAGACATCAAATGATGTCTTTTTTTAGTCCTATTTTAACGTTTTAGAGACTTAAGCAGAAAATATGGTCGAGATATCGCATAAAACGAGATAACGTTCTAAAGGCTTAAAAACGCATTATATGAGGGATGAAAAAATATAAAAGACATCCATTTCTAGATGCCTTCTATATAAGGAGATATAATTGTTTGGTCATCGCCACTATCACACGAGAATATTATAGCACTTTTTCAATATTAAAGAATAATAATCCTTATATATATTGCTTTTATAATGTGAATACCATCATGTGCCCCATGAATTTGGTACACGATGATACCAACTCATTTCAAAATAATATCGATAGTAATATCTTTACTATCTTTCTTGTAATAAATAACTTTAATGAATGACTTTAAGAAGTCGTTTTTTATTTTTGCTGAAATTGTATCATCGTTTAACAGATCCAAAGCTTTATGCAATGATATGATCTTGCTTTCAATATTATAAGTTTTTGATAACTTAGATCTGGCATGTGCAATTGCATCTGATAATCTTTTCTTTTCATCTTCTAGAGCTTTCTTTCTGGAAACAAACATCTCTGTGGTATAGATTCCATCTTCTAAGTATTTGCAAATAGCATCCACCTTCTTATCAATATCATGGTATTGCTTAATCAGATTATCCAATACTGATTGACCCATGCTTTTATCTTCATCACTACCACTCTGATAGGTTGTTTCAAAATCTTTTAGCTTTCTTTTCAATTCAACAACGATCGCATCGTTAATCTCATCGTATCTATGAGAGACATTTTTACAGTGGATGGAGTTTCTGCATTTGTATCTATCCACTCTCTTAGAAGAATTGGAATAAGGCACAATCATTATTGCTTTACCACAGATAGCACATTTCATAATGCCAGCATAAATATTTTTCAATTCACAATTGCTATTAGTTCTAGGATTTTCTCCTATTTTCTGCTGGACCTTTTCAAAGATTTCTGAATCTATAATTGCTGGATGCTTTCCATCCACTACAGAATAGTTCTTGTTTCTGGTCCTCTTCTTAACCAGCTTTCCATCTTCCACCACTTTTATTGTGCTTCTGCTATCGACTTTCAATTTTCCAATATATACAGGATTTCTAAGCATTTGTCTTAATGTGTTAGGTTCAAAATGCTCTTTATTATTTCTAGGAACAGCTCCTAATTCTTCTATCTTTCTAGCTATTTTATCGCATCCTAGACCATCTAGATACAGGCTGAAAATCATCTGAACGTAGGGAGCTTCTTTCTCGTTAGGAGTAAGAGTCCACTCTTTGCCGATTTTCACTTTTTCATATCCATAAGGTGGAATTGAATGAATCCAATTGCCACGTTTAGTGCTTGCTTTTCTTCCACGTTCTAGAATCTCTTTTGTGTAGTCAAGAAAATCAGATCCACGTGATAATTCCATTTCAAAAAGTTTTCTATCATATTTATCACTTAGATCATATGTTTTTGGTGGAGTGACTACCAGAGTATTTGTGTATCTGAAAAGGTGCTCCACAGTCCCACAGTCTAACATATCACCTCTTGTCAGTCTCTGTGGTTCTATGACTATCACACCTTTAATCGCTGGATCTTCTATTTTCTTAAGAACAAGATTAACCTGTGGTCTATCTTCTATCATTTCTCCAGAAACTACCTCTCTGTAGATGTCTTGTTCTGGTAATCGATATCCATATGTCCTGAGTGCATATTCCTGAAGCTGGATCTCATGTTTTCTTAACACCTCTTCTACAGTTTCGTTCGGATCATCCTGTCTTGATTTTCTCAAGTACATTAAATATTCAGACATTATTTTTCACCTCGCTTAGAAACAATAAACTGTGCGTAGCTTATCAATTCATCCAATTCTTTTTCATTGAAATTCAGCTCACCGACTTTATCAATCCACTTATTAACCATTTCTTCTTTTTGAGTAGGTCCGTCACACCATCCAGCTAACTTTTTAGGTGGTACATCTAATACTTTGGCTATTTTCATAAGTTGCTTTACATCAAGTGCTAATTCACCACGCTCATATCGTGATACGTTTCCTTCAGACATTCCAATTTGTTCACCTAGCTCTTTCATAGTTAAATGCTTTAGCTTTCGATATTTCCTAATTCTATTTCCAACATCAGAATTATATTTTTTATCTAACATTTTTTCACTTCCTTCTCTTATCTTTATAATATAGAAAAATTGCACAAATTACAAGAATTCTTTAAAAGTTTTAAAAAAAACTTGTAAAAATGTATTGCAAACTAGAAGAAAATTCCTATAATAGAAGATGTAACTTGTAATAGTTGCAAGAAAGGAAAGGAAGAAGAAACAGATGAAGAAAGACAAACTCAGAGGGAAGATTGCTGAAAAAGGTGTTACTCAATCACAGTGTGCTGACAAGTTAGAGATTTCTCTTCAAGCTTTCAACGCAAAAATAAATGGTAATGTTGAATTTAAACTTGAAGAAGCTAACGTACTTGGAGACTTTTTGAAACTAACTTCAGACGAAAAAATAGATATTTTTTTAAGCTGAAACTTGTAAAAATTGCAAGTATGAAGATAAAAGTAAATATCACTGGGCATCCAGCACACATTGAAGAAGCACTAAAGAAGTTTGCTACACAGGCAGAAAAAGAAAAGGAGCTTTCAAGCTCCAGTCGAGAAAGCACACTTTCTCACAGTGAAAATCCCCTAGGAAAAGATTTTCACTCCAATTTTAGCACAGAAAAGGAGTAATCATGGAAGAACTAAAAATCATGAAATTCGAGAAACCTCTACAGGTTCAGCACTTCCAGCCAACGGAAGAGCATCACACACAATCTAACGTTAATGCGTTAGATATCGTATCTCTTATTTTTCTAGGATGCTTATTAGTCATTCTTGGATTCGCAATCGGACTTATTTACTAGAAAGGAGAAAACACATGGCAACAGGTAAAGTCACAATCACATCAGAAGAGTATCGAGATCTCGTTATTGCATGTTATGACAACTGCAATCTGACAGATGACAAGAATTGTTTAAGAAAGCAGGTGGACAAGTTAGAAGAAGAGGTCCACATGCTGAAAGATCTCTATTTAGAGAAAATCGTTGACCATTGGGAACTTGAATATCACGATCTTTCAAAACTGATCGGGTTAACTAAATTCCCATTCAAATATGAAGAGCTGAAAGAAGCTGGAATCACAGTAGAAGAAGCTCTGGAATGGATCGAACACAAGAAAAAGGAAATGGATGCAGAGAAAGCATCCAATCCAGATTCAGGAGAATAGAAAGGAGAGAACATGAAAATCACTATCACAAAAGGGAAGGTGAAACGTGCAGTCAGAGTCATTCTGTATGGTGTGGCTGGTGTTGGAAAATCAACATGGGCATCCAACATTCCAGATGCATTGTTTATCGACACAGAATCCGGAACAGACTCTATGGATGTCGCACGACTTCCAAAGCCTGAGACATGGTCTGAGCTTCAGGAAGAGCTGGATTACATTATCCAAGAAAAGCCATGTCAGACATTAGTCATTGATACGATTGATCGTATCGAAACGCTTCTGATCAATGACACAGTTTCAAGAGACGGAAAGACTTCTGTAGAAGACTATGGATATGGAAAAGGATATGTCATTATCCAAGAAAGATGGCAGAAAGAATTTCTTTTCAAATTAGACAGAATCATTGCTGTAGGAATAAACGTAGTTTTGATCGCTCATTCAGTCTCTAGAAAAATTGAGACTCCAGAAGAAACAGCTTTTGATCATTGGGAGCTGAATCTATCTAGAAAGGTAGCTCCAATCACAAAGGATTGGGCAGATATGGTCCTGTTCTGTAACTTTGATCTAACAGTCGTAGACACTTCCAGCAATTCGAATGTGACAAAAAGAAAAGCAGTCGGAACAGCTAAGAGAAAGATCCACTGTAATCAGAAGCCACAGTTCGATGCAAAAAATCGCTATGGTTTAGCCGATTCATACGATATGTCATTCGAGCCATTCAGATCGATCTTCGAAGGAAAAGTCGAAAGACAAGACGAGAAAGTATTGCTGGATCTAAATGCAGAAGTGAATGGAATCGTTGAAGACGTTAACGACTTTAAAGACAGCTTGCAAGAAAGCTTAGTTAAAGAGTTAGACAAAAAAGGAATCACAAAAGAAGAGTTAGAGAATTGGATGACATCCACAGGAAGAGGAAATCTGGAAGTGGCAAGTGATCTAATGCTAAAGCAAATGTTAGACAACATCGATGTGCTGGTTAATCAGATTTGTGCTGATTAAAAGGAGGAAAAAAACATGGCAAACGATATTTGGGACGTAGCCTTTACAGGCAAAGAGGATACAAGTGGAGGTGGTGACTATCCAGTTGCTAATCCCGGTAAATATGAATTTGAGGTCGTTAAAGCAACTTTAAAGGAATACACTCCGAAGCCTGGTAGTAAGATTCCACGCTGTGCAGAACTGGATGTACAGCTTAAATTTGAAGGAATTGCAGAAGGAAAAGACGTTAACGTATTTGACAGATTATACTTTGCAGAAAAAACAATCTGGAAAGCAGCAGCATTTGCAAAGTGCATCGGAGTATTTAAGGAAGGCATGACTCCAAAAGATCTGATGAACGCTTGTGCGAAAGAAATTGGTATGGCAGAAGTCGGTGTCAGAGAATACAACGGAAAGAAGCAGAACGACATCAAGAAATACTACGGAAAAGAAGAAACAGATGTCATTAACTCAGATGACTTACCGTTCTAAACAATACATTTTAGCTTTAGATCCCGGAACGACAGAGACAGGATACTGTCTGATCGGTCCAGATCTTCACCCTATCCAGTTTGGAAAAGAAAGCAATGGAGATGTGATGGGGGAATGCATCGACATTCTCTCATCCACTTGCTTTCAGCCATGCACAGTAGTGATTGAAAGAGTCGCATCGTATGGAATGGCAGTAGGTGCTGAAGTCTTCATTACTTGCGAGTGGATAGGCAGATATGCACAGGAGCTAGAAAGATATGCATCTGTTGAGTATGTCTACAGAAAAGACGAGAAATTGACAATCTGTGGAACGACACATGCCAACGATGCAACGATTAAAAGAGCACTTGCAGATCGCTTTGCACCATTTCAACCAAACTATGGAAAAGGGACTAAAAAAAATCCGGGATTCTTCTATGGATTTAAGCTGGATGTCTGGAGTGCTTTTGCAGTCGCAATTACTTATCACGATTTAAGAATGGAGAGACGAAGAAATGAAACTAAAGGAGTGGGCGATTGAATATGCTCAAAAGGGATTGGCAGTCTTTCCATTACTGGAAAGGGATAAAAGACCAGCTACCAGAAACGGATTCAAAGATGCTACTACAGATCTGAATAAGATCTCTGAGTGGTGGGATCAGAATCCTAATTTCAACATAGGGATTGCTACAGGAGCTGTCTCTGGTGGATTGGTTGTTGTTGACATAGATCAAGATTCTGAAAAAGGCAAGGATGGAATAGCTTCTATCACTGCTTGGATGAAAGAACATGGAAAAGTAAATACCACAGCAGAAGTTAACACAGGAAGAGGTGGATTACATCTCTACTACAGAATTAATCAGACATTCGGAAATAGAACAAATCTTCTCAAGAATGTAGATATTAGAGCAGATGGTGGATATGTAGTAGCACCACCATCCATCCATCCTAATGGAAAGCCTTATCTCTGGAATGCACAGGGGTATGGATGGGAATATGGAATCCAGACTGCTGGATCTATTGTTCTCAATCTTCTGAATTACAATTCCAATCAGAATCAGCAATCCTTCAGAGTAGAAGGAAACGAGATTCCAAATGGACAGAGAACAGACACGCTATTCAAATTGACATGCAGTCTGATTGATAAGGGACTATCTGAAACAGCCATAAAAGAAGCTGTGCAAGCTGAGAACGCTTCTAAGTGTAATCCACCATTAACGGATAAAGAACTAGAGCAGAACGTGTTTACAGCATTCAAGAGAGGTTATCAACCGACACACTCTTATAGTCAAGATCAGATGACTCCACAAGAAGAAAAGAAAGTGAATCTTCCACCTATCGTCAATTTTGGAGCGATATATGGAAACATTCCACCCGTAAAGCCTGTGCTGATTGAAGGGATACTCCGACAAGGACATAAGATGATTATTTCTTCTGGTTCTAAAGCTGGAAAATCCTATCTCTTAATCAATCTAGCAATCATGATCGCTGAAGGTTACAAATGGATAGGTCATCAATGCAAGAAAGGCAAAGTGCTATATATCAATATGGAAATCGACCATGCATCTTTCTGCAATAGGGTTGAATCCATGTACAACGCTTTAGGTTTAACGACAATGAGCAATCGTTCAAACATAGACATCTGGACTCTTAGAGGATATTCGATGCCACTAGATTCTCTGATCGTACACATGGGAGATACAGTCAGAAATGCTGGATATTCTGCAATCATCATCGATCCACTCTACAAAGTGATGCAGGGAGACGAGAATAGCAACTCAGACATTGCAAAAATGGTGACAGGATTTGACCAGATTGCAAATGAGACAGGAGCTTCTGTCATTTATGCTCACCACTATGCAAAGGGATATGCAGGAGACAAGCAGGTTATCGACAGAGCTTCAGGAGCTGGAGTCTTTGCAAGAGATCCAGATGCAATTGTTTCTCTTTCAGAAATAGACATACCGGAAGACGATGCAGAGACAAGAACAGCATGGAGAGCAGAATATGTTCTAAGAGAATTTAAGTCACCAGATCCAGACAATATCTGGTTTGAATTTCCATTGCACAAGATCGATTGCACAGGGTATCTGGAAAGCTTTGACTTGAAAACAGGAGAGTCAGAGAAACGGAAGAGAAGAGAAACAGCTAAACAGAAGAAAGAAGAAAGTGATGTGAAAGAAGCATTTGAGAATATTACTTTTGATTCAGATGGAGCTTTCTATTTAGCCGATTTCATGGAAGAGGCAGGAATCGAAGTTAAACATACAGCAAGAGCAATCTTGAAACGAAACGGATGTTTTTCAAAACCACAAGGAGCTGGAAAACCTTCCAAATGGTATAGACACTAGAGGTGGAAAGCAGTGATTTTCCACCTTACAGCCTACCTATAAAGAGGGTGGAAAAATATACTTCCATGTAACACAAAAAAATGCGTAAAATGGCATTTTGAAGTAGGTGGAAATCCCTATATATATATATATTTCCACCTACCCTATAAAAGGTAGTCTGGTCTACACACAGTAGTGTGTGCTTTGCTAACGCACACACACTACTGGAGATAGACCTATCGAAATTTTTACAAGACAGGATGAAAGAACAGATAAGAATGTTTAGATCATTCGAAAATGCTCTGGAAGAAAGATATCAGCAAGCACTTAAGAATGGTTACAATCAAAAGTTAATAGAACAGATCATGCAGTACTCTTTCGAATTAGGTAAGAGTTCTGAATGGTTTGAAATTCAAAAGAACAGAATCATGTTCAGAAAAGGAGATAACTAATGTGGATTCGCACGCAGGATAAAGAAGCTCTTCTGAATGTTCAATATTTTGAGCTTTTAGAAGACAAGGAAGGGTTCAAGATTGTTTCTATCGACAGAGGAACAACGCTAGGAATCTACACGATTAAAGAGAAAGCAATCAAAGTTCTGGATCTGATTGCTAATCAGTTTTCAGCAAATAGCAGAAGATATATAGCCGATTCCTATTGGTTCGGTGAAAATTGTAATTACATCCAGAAAGAAACGATATTCCAGATGCCAAAGGATTCAGCTTTAAAGGATTAGGAAAATGAACAAACAACTAATTGATAGATTGATTGAAAAAAATGGTAGAAACAAGGAATTGATTGTCTGCATGGAAGAATGTGCAGAATTGATCCAAGCCATCAGCAAATTCATTCGATATGAATGGAATGATGAATATGCAGGAACATTCAATTTGAACAGAGATAATCTGGTCGAAGAGATGGCAGATGTTAAGATCTGTCTTCAGATTCTTCAGTCAGCATTCGATATTCAGGACAAAGATTTAGAGAACATGGAACAGATAAAAGAAGACAGGCTGAAATTCAGATACAAATTAAAGGAGAAAAATTTATGAACATTTATGAAATTAACAATAACATTCAGCAAGTACTGGAGAATGGATTCGTAATGGATCAGGAAACAGGAGAAATCCTGTTCGATGAAGAGAATCTTGACGAATTAGAAGCACAGTTCGATGAAAAGATCGATTCTGTGGCTTGCTACATCAAAGATCTGGATGCGTTAAACAATGCAATCAAGGAAGAGAAGAAAGCACTTGATGAAAGAAAAGCAGTAAATGAGAAAAAGATTGAATATCTCAAGAAATACATTTCTAATGCATTGAAATTTAGAGACATGAAGAAATTTGAATCTGCTAAAAACAAGATCACTTTCAGGAAATCTACTTCTGTAGAAATCACTAATGCAGAAGATATCGCTTCTAAGTACATTGTAGAAAAAGTTTGCTATGCTCCAGATAAGAAGAAGATCACAGAAGATCTGAAAGCTGGAGTCGATGTCAAAGGATGCACTTTAGTTACAAAAAATAACGTGGTGGTGAAATGATTTTGTTATGGAGTTAATGAAGGAATGGAAACTGAAAAAGAATATTCTTTAAAGGAGCTGGGTATCTGATGTACAAATATGGATTAACTTTTTCGATGAATCAAGACTATATGTTTCCTAAGAAAGACTTTCTAATGACAAAGCCGAGCAACGAAAAAAGGTATATCTGCTATGCTTTCTATTCTCAGCCATTGTCATTAGTTGTGGAGCACACTTACCATCTTGAATATTTAGGCAGAGAATAGAAAGGGAGAATATGAATGGACGAAACGTTTAGAACATTGTGGAATGGAATGATTGCGATAGGTGGCACAGCTCTATCCAACGTGTTTAGCTTCTTATTGCACTATGCAGAAATTGTTCTGCTGACTACTGGAATGGTGATTGTTATTCTGGCTGTGCAATACAAGAGAAGCTCTAATCAATTAAAAATCAAAACTAATACAGTTTGGATATTTGCAATTATATACGGAATAGTGTGTCTGGTAGGAGCGTTATTCCTAACAATGATAGGTTAAGAAAATGAATAAATTGAAAGGTAAGAAATATGAGTGGTGGAAGTCATAACTATAAAGAAAATATCACATTGCAGACGTTAGCAGTGTTTGAGAAAAAGACTGGATCTACTTATATTCAAGTAATACTAGTAAAAATTGATAATCATTACAAAGTATCTAAGTTTGTAGATCATGAGAAAGTTTCTGAAAATATATTCAATCATTACACAGAAGCAAGTAGATCTATGGTCGAGTTAATTGAAGAAAGTATGTAGGAGAAAGATATATGAATTTAGCAGAT
>ERZ1024349.29-NODE-29-length-22710-cov-10.050585_pt1 | contig 22710 bp, 24 predicted proteins | sample MGYA00520789_ERZ1024349 | MGnify/ENA primary metagenome ERZ1024349 (study PRJEB33242, sample SAMEA3444257) | Homo sapiens | biome: Host associated; feature: Gastrointestinal tract; material: Stool | place: Uganda | collected 2011-01-01 ...
CGAGATACGGAACTGTGACTGGAGTTCAGACGTGTGCTCTTCCGATCTATCTGCTAAGCACTTAAGCTATGCTACTGAGCTTTCTTTGAAAAGGATCTTGTGATTTGAAAGCAGAGTTTAGCTTTTCTTTTACTCATTTATCAGAGTTTTTAGCTCTGATAAAGAAACATCGCCCGTATAAGAACCTTTAATTTTTCCTTTCTCATCTATTAAAGCTACAAAAGGTACACCTACAATGGCTAACTTTTTTGCTAGCTTTAAATTGTCTTCTGTATCTGGCTTGGTAAAATCAAAACGTATCAGTTTTAAATCTTTTGCAGCCTCTTTAAATTCACTAGTTGAATAGAGCTTTTTATCCAGTTCATGACAATTTGAGCACCAGTCAGCTGATACTGTAATTAAGATCTTTTGTCCTTTATATGGGGATAAACTCTCATAAGATTGCTCATAGGTAAAAGGTAACTTTTGAGTAGTACCTGCAATAAAGAAGATGCAACTGAAGAGTACAAAGAAAGTTGCAAGAGAAGAGGTAAGAATAATAGAGAGTTTGCGTGAGTGCAGTAAGATGCCTACAGCGTAAGCTGTGCACACGGCATAAACTAAAGGCTCAATATAAACATCTAAAGCGCCGAAAAGGTGCTTTACGATAAAGTAAGAACCAAGAATTAAAGGTATAGCTAAAAGGTTTTTAACTACATTACTTTTACCTCTAAAGATATTTAAAAAGCGAGAACCAAAGGTGCCAATGATAAGTAGTGGTACCCCCATACCAATGCCTATAAATAAAAACATCAGCATGCCTTTTAGAATAGAGTTAGTGCTTATAACATAAATTAAGGCACCTGCTAAAGGAGCACTGGTACACGGTGTAGCAATCAGTGCACTTAGTGCACCAAACACAAAAGCCTTTTTCAAAGTACCGCTTTTTTGTCTGCTGATTGTCTTTTCAAGCTTTGCATTTAAGCAGGATGGGACTTTTAAATGAATAGCCCCCATACAGTCAAAGGCAAAGATTAAGAGTAATGATGCCATGACGATTAGACTTAATGGATGCTGCAGAACACCATGAGCTGCAACCCCTACCTGAGCAAAGATAAGTCCTAAGACACAGTAGGTAAGAGCTAATCCTAACAAATAACTTAGGTTCTGTTTAAATGCATGAGCTGTATTTTCAAATCTTCCGCCTAGGATAGTTGCTGAGTAAATAGAAAGCATTGGCAATACACAAGGTGTTAAATCAAGAGCAGCTCCAAAGATTAAACATAGAAGTAAAATTAAAATAAAGTTATCTGAAGATTTGAATAAAGATCGCTGATCCTGTGAATTACCAGTGTCTGAGGATGTTAAAGCAAAGGCTTCACCTGAAGATTTATGTTTTGGTTCAGAACTATTTTCTATCCTGTTATGATTTTTTAGGGTATCTGAATTGAATGATACTTCTGAATCAGTTTCTTCTTTTCTGTCTTCTTTATCTGAAGATCCTGCATTTGTATTCTCAACATCTTTAGTGATTGCAAAAATTATTTTTTGTTCGGGATAACAGATGCCTGCGCTGTCGCACCCTCTGTAAAAAAGATAAACAGAATCTCCTTTTAAAGCCCTTTTAACGGTTATTTCAACATCAAAAGATGTATCGATGATACTGGTTGTTCCATTAAGATCTGTATGGCTGGTACCATCAGGAATTGATGACAAAACAGTCTCTGCATTGTCTCCTTTTACCAGTAGGGAATCTCTGTAAATATAAGAGCCGGCATCAATTTTAATACTGCATTTAATTTTATTGTTTTCTTTATAGGCACAGTTGCCTGTAAATGGTAATGATGAAGTTGCATTACCGTCATTAGAATTATTTTCTGCTTTAATTTCAGGTAGATTAAACAGAGAGGCAAATTCATCATCAGCTAGAGCATAATTGCAAATATATATTGAATTTAATAGAAAAAATAATAAAAAAGTAATAAAAGATCTGAGCATAGATAATTATCTTGAAAAATAACAACATTGAGATTATATCATTACAAATATTGGTCTGAACGTACTGGAAGAATGTTAATTGTCGGTATATCAGAGATCTCTACAACAGCATATGATTTGTGTTAATTTAGTTTATACACAGCGGCAAAGAAGATTTCATCTGATTATTGATTAATTAAATAAACTCTTAACACTTTTCTTATCATGATATGGTCAAGAGTGGGTGTTAATTATCAAGTTTTGCTTTAATTTTATGTATTTCATGCAGAAACCTTTTTCATCTGCATTTTGATGCTACATTTACGATCTACTGATCTGCATACATCACAGATCACTTTTTAAGAGAGTTGTAATGGCACTGTTCAGTAAAGAGTGCATTGGATCGCCAGCAGTTACCTAATGCAACTTATCATCAAGCTCTTTGTGTCTCAAGCCTTATGAAATGTAATGTGAGTCAATAATTGGTGCTAAAAGAAAAGTGCAAAGTTTTACATTTTGTGAATTGAGTCACACAGGTTTTTTAATGAGTTGGCAGTTCGCCCTGAGACTGTCATAATGAATTGGTGTTGGGGATCACCATTTGATTCCATTTTTCTCTTTTTTGAAGAATTGAATACAGTATGTATTTTGAAAAGATAATTTTAGTTGGATCTGGCGATGTTGCTTGTTTTTGTTCCAATTTTCTTAATAAATTAGCAATAAAACATGTTGTTATTGAAACCGAGCAATCTCCTTTATCAATGCTCTCGTATTCTTGCAAAAAAGGAGAAATTGAAAAAATCGATCTTTTCAAATACAGAAATTTAGATGATGCCATTATTAATTTAGCTCTAGGAAAAACTTTAGTAATAAGTGCTAATAATAGATTTATTTTTAAAGACTGCCTTCAAGAAAACATCACAATCATAAATTTTCATTATGGGCTTATTCAAAACTATAGAGGTATGAACATCCCAACCTGGGTAATTTTTAATGGAGAAAAGTATACTGGTCCAACTTGGCATTTTGTTTCCTCTGCTGTAGATGCTGGAGAGATTATTGCTCAAGATAAATTTGAAATATTCAATACAGATACAGCATTTACTGTAACTAAAAAAAATATGAAACTTGGAGAAGAATTGTTTGCTAAGTTTATCCAAGAATTTTTGAACGAACCCATAAAATTTAAAAATAATCAACCGTTAAATTGTAAATCAAAAGTTTATAAAAGCTATGAGTTACCTAATGATGGGGTGCTGTCAATAAGTCAAAATGCAATTGCCATGATGAGACTTTTAAGGGCTTTTGATTATGGGAAAATCAACTACGTTCCACCTTTGAAATTTTACGAAAATGGAGTTTGCTTTGACATTGTAGACTATGGATTTTTGGACAAGGTGGCAAAAAAAAGAAATGTAGATGACAAGATACTTGAATTTATTAAAGATAAAATTGCATTTACGTTAATATTACGTGCCAAACACAACTTTTAAAATGCTAAAGATGATATAGCAACAATTTAACAACTTGATTTTAATGATTTAGAAAGGCTAGTTCGTATTGAGAGTATAAGATTTGAAAAGAAAACAACAAGGACTCTTCTATTGATTATGAAATACAGCATCGTTTCTTGATTTTTCGATAATCTTATGATTTGAAAACTGTAGCAACATAGGTTTTGATTTTGCTTTTCTATGCACTTTGCAATTTAATTGGCTCTTCACTAACTAAGTGTACATGAACTGAGGTGAAGTATGAATAAAAGAGAGTTTTTATTAAAAATAAAAGAAATTGTTGGGGCTGAATCTGATTTAGACGAAAATGCAAATTTTTCAGTCTCTGACGATTTTGATTCCTTGATTCTACTTAATATTTTTTTATTACTGAAAAATTCAGGTTATGACATCGATGTTCAATGTTTTACCAGATGTAAAACTATTAATGATATCTGTAAATTAGTAAAAATTGGAGAATAGGATGCTTCATGGTTTTGAGCATGTAAAAATAGAGTGTATTGCTGGCGTAACAGGAAGCAAATCTTTAGATGTTTTGACTGAGAGTTTGAAATGTAATATTCCTGAAAAGAAAGCAAAAAGATTCATTTCATCTATTGGTTTTTCTCAAATAAAAGTAGTACAAAAACCAAAGACTGTAGGTGATATGTGCATAGAAGGTGCGAAAAAATGTATGGCAGCTTCAAATACTTCACCAAACGAAATAGATGCACTAATTTTTATTTCCCAATCTCATGATTATATAGTTCCAGCGACATCTTATACCATGCAGAATAGATTAGGCTTAAATAATAATATAATCATGCTTGATCTGGTACAGGGGTGTTCAGGTTTTGTATATGGTCTTTTTTATGCTTCAACTTTGATTGAGTCAAAGATCTGTAGAAAAGTTTTAGTTTGCTGCGGAGATTTAGCTCTTAGAGAACTTGATTGTTTTGTGTCTCAGAAAAGTAATAATTTTGTTTTTGCCGATGGTGCCGGTGTTGCTTTATTGAGTTTTGATGATAAAAAAACAAGTTCTTCATATTTGATTAAATCATATGGAGAAAAATCAGATGTTGTAATGAATCAAAAAAGTGGTTTTAGATATTATCGATCTCTTACTCCTAGCACGATGGATGATTTTAAAATAAATGGGGTGGAACTTGCTTCTTTTGAAGTAAATGAAGGAGTTGCTTGTGTAAAAGAGCATCTGTCATCTGTTCATTTGAGTTTTGATGATTTATCCTACTTAATTATCCATCAATCCAATAGGGCTGTAATTAATTCTTTTGCTCTTTCGATAGGCATTGATTTAAAAAAAGTGCCATTTTTAGCTGAAAATACAGGAAATACATCCTCTGCATCAATTCCATTGGGAATAACTGAAAATATTAAAAATTTACCCAAATTAAGAACTAATAAAACATTACTTTTAGGTATAGGTGTCGGTTTAAGTATCGCAAGTGGAGTTGTAGATTTATCAGAGACTTTGGTTCTGCCTACTGTATATTTGAGATGAAATTATGATTAAATTATCAATTAATTTTGAATCGATGATTTTAAAACATCCCGTTAAAGTCGACATTGCATTACCGTATCCATGTTTGAACGATAAACCTATAAAGTCTCTTGTTACATTGCATTGTGCCTTTAAGGATGGATCATTTTTTTTTGACTCTTTAGGTATTGGTAATTTTGTTGATAAATACAAAATTGCTGTAATTTCGCCATCAAATTCTGAAACCGATGCTTATCTTTCTCAATCTCAAGATTATCTGTCTTTTTTAAATGATGAATTTTATCCCTGGGTTATAAACAATTTTAATTTATCTAAAAATCGAGAAGATCATGGTCTTTTGGGAATTTCTATGGGGGCATATGGCGCTTTGTTGTGGTCATTAGATGAGCAGAATTTATTTTCGCAAGTGGCTTTAGTATCCGGGGTTTATGATTTTAATAACTATGATTTGAGTACATTAAAGAAACAAAGAAATCATTTTATGATCTATAAACTTATTATACCCAGTGCAATTGAATCTCAAAAAAACGTAAAGAATCACGGAAGTTTAATTAAAAGACTGTTGGCTGAAGAAACAGTGGCTGTTAGTAGAATTGATTACCATATTTTCTACGGAACAGAGGATGGTTTAAGCGACCTTCAAAGTAAAAGTCTGTATCAAGCTTTTAAGTTGAAAAATTTTACATGTTCAATTTACAGTTCAACTGGTGGCCATGATACTGATTTTTGGAAACTTGCTCTGAATAAATTTATAGAATCTTTTGCTAATTATGGAGACTCGAAGTGTCATATAAAATCAATGTTATAGAATATTTCGAGGAGTCTTATAAAAAGTACCCTCAAAGAATTGCTGTAAAAGAGGAAAACAAATCAATTTCTTTTGAAGAACTGCATTCTAGAGTCCTTTCATATGCAAGTTATATAAAAAAAACATTAGGTGCAAAAAAATCTATTATTGCAGTTTTATTGCCAAAAGGCATTGATTCGGTAATTGCTGATCTTGCAATTTTATATAGTGGCAATGCGTATATGAATCTGGATGTAAAAAATCCAGAAAACCGGCTGAACGCTATTTTAGAACAAGTCAACCCAAATTGTGTTCTGACAAATAATTCTATAAAAAAAACGTTAAATCAGAATGTTAAGGTCGTTAATTGCTTCGGAGAAAATTCTTTTATACAGAAAAATGAAGAATTTGATATCAGTTTTTTTAATGATCTTATTGATACTGATCCTTTATGCGTTATCAATACTTCTGGTTCTACAGGAACACCAAAGGCTGTAATTTTAAATCACAGGAGTTTTATCGATTTTATTGAAGCTGTGAGATATGAAAAACTAATTTCAGATGGAGAAATAATTGCAAGTTTATCTCCAACAGTATTTGATATTTATAGCTTTGAACTGTGTATGCTGATGTGCTGGGGAGCAACAATATGCGTTGTTCCAGAAATGTTTTCTGCTTTTCCAACGAAACTTGTGCAGTTTTTGCAAGAAGAGCAAATTTCTTATATTTTTTGGGTTCCAACCATAATGGTAAATATAGCTAATCTTAAGCTATTAGATTTTTTCAGTTTGAAAAAGTTAAGAATGATATGGTTTGCAGGAGAGGTTTTTCCTACAGCAAAATTCAATTATTGGCGTAGTAAGCTAGAAAAATGTAGATTTGTCAATTTCTATGGTCCTATTGAAATTACTCTAGATTGTTTATTTTATGAAATAAAAGAAAAACTAGATGATAATTCTCCTATTCCAATTGGAAAACCATTTCGAAATACCTCTGTTATTGTTTTAGATGATAATAATAAATTGGTCAAAGATGGAGAAGAAGGAGAACTGTGCATCAGAGGAAGCTCGTTGGCAATGGGCTATTTTGGAAACAAAGAAAAGACTAAAAATGCATTTGTTCAAAATCCGTTAAATTCGAAATATCCAGAAATAGTTTATAGAACAGGAGATATTGTAAGCAGAAATAGAGACGGAAACTTTGTTTTTAGAGGCAGAAAAGACACACTAATCAAGCGTATGGGATATCGCATTGAATTAACAGAAATTGAACATGTTGTTGTAAGCAATTTAAAAATAGTTAAGAATTGCTGTGTTTTGTATGATAGCCAATCAAAAGACATTATCTTGGTGTATGAATCTGATAATCAACTTGATGCAAGAATTATCCAAAAACAAATTATGTCGGTACTCCCCAAATATATGGTTCCTACTAAGTATATTCATTCTTATTTACTGCCTAGAAATACAAATGGCAAGATCGATAGAAATGCTCTTAAGAACAGTTTAATAGGAGAATAAATGGATAACTCATATATTTTTATCACAGGCGCATCTTCAGGTTTAGGTGAAGCAACCGCAAAACTATTAAGTAAACAATACAATGTTGTTTTAAATGGACGTGACGAAGATAGATTAAATTCTGTGGCCAACGATTGCATAAAAAACGGAAATAAAGTAGAAACATTTTCTTTTGACCTAGTCAGAGCTCAGGAAGTGGCAGAGCAGTTAACAAATTTCTTAATTAAGAAGAATATTGAAGTTTTTTGCTTTATTCATTTTGCAGGTATGACTGAAGTATTACCAATATCAAAAACTAAATATTCTGTTGGTCTTGATGTTATGAATGTAAATTATTTCAGTGCAACTGAGATTATATCCACATTATTGAAAAAAAAATCAAATCACAAGGCTTTAAAAAATGTAATCTTGGTGTCATCAATAATTTCTGAAGGTGGTAAGAAATACCAACCACACTACTGTGCAAGTAAAGGTGCGATAAATTCATTAACACACGCATTAGCATGTGAACTGGCGCCAAGTGTAAGAGTAAACGCTGTATCACCAGGGTCATTTAAAACCAGAATTGTTGATACTGTGTTTGTGGATCAAACTGAAGATTGGAATCCTCCAACTTTATTGGCTCCTGGTGACGTTGAAGATTTAGCTAAAGTTGTAAGGTTCCTGGTTTCAGATGATTCAAGTTATATAACCGGACAAATAATAAACGTAGACGGGGGGGAACGTTTTCCAAAATTTTAGAACCGGTTAGTTTCAAGATAGTTAATTCAAATTTTGAAAATAACTAGAAGCGAATTACTTAAAATTAAAATGGAATTCTCTATGATCGATCATTTCAATAATTTGTTGAACATACGGTGATCTGAGAGCAAAAGAAGTTGTTTAAGTTGAATGATCCCTTTTGTTTTACCTGTGATTAACTAATCGATAGAACTTTTTTTATTTGTGAGTACTTTAATGATTGCAGATGTTTCTTACCAGCAATTTTTGCAAAAAAAAACTACAGATCTTAAAAAACAGCTAAAATCCGATCTCGAACCTTTTAAAAATAATACATTTGTTATTTGGGGAAACGGTAGTTTGGGTAGAAGGATACTTGGTGTTTTGTCCGAGATGGGATTCAAAAATAATGTAAAGGCTTTTTGCAATTCGACTATTGGTGAAGACGAAGTACTATATGTAGACGGAATACACGTCCTTCCTTGCAAAAAGGCTGTTTACACATATCAAGACTCTTTTTTTATAATAGCAACATGTTATAAAAAAGAAGTAATAGAGTATATGTCTGAAAATTTTAAAGACATCAGTTTAAAGTTCTTTTGTCTTTAAATCTTAGGTAATCATTATGACTGCAAAAGAATACTTCTTACTTGAAAATGGAAATCCATTTTTTGTTTCTGAATGCTATTCGAATAATAGATTGGATAGTGAACCATCAGTAAAAAAAAGCTTTGTGGAAAAATTGGAAACACTTTCAAAAGTTAAGTTAACTAAAGATCTAAGTGAACTGTATAGCATAAGACATGATATTGAAAAGCAGAGATTGGATGTAAGTATAGATATTTATTTGACTGATCACTGCAATTTGAACTGCTCGGGATGTTGCACCTTTTCTCCTATTGCACCTAAAAAATTCTTATCTTTGGATAATTTTAAAAATGACATGAAAAGATTATCTATCCTTACACAAGCTAATATTTATAGAATCGTTTTGCTTGGAGGAGAACCTTTATTAAACACACAATGTAAGGATTTTTTTTATTGGGCAAGATATTATTTTCCTAACATTCACATCGCACTAATAACAAATGGAATCTTACTGAAAAAACAAAATGAAGATTTCTGGAAATCGATGTCAAAAAATTCAATTGAACTTATTCCTAGCTTGTATCCGATCAAGATAGACTGGAAATCAATTCAGGAGATTTGTTCTAAATACAATATACAATTTGCTTTTGCCAGTGGTGAAGATTCTGAAACCGATCCGACTAAACTTAAAAATGCAGAATTTTGGTTTTCCGCTAAAATGGCTCATAAACCGATATTTGATATAAATGATTCATTTTATAAATGTCACCAAAGAAAGGATTGCTTAAGTTTAGTTGATGGAAAACTCTACCCATGTTCTGTTGCCTCAAGAATTCATATTCTGAATGAAAAATACGGAGTTAATTATCCTACAGACAATTATATTGATATATATAAAGCAACTTCAAATCAAGAATTGGTAGATTTTGTTTCCTCTCCAGTTCTTTATGTAAGTTTTGTGGTTTGCCTGTTAAGGAACCAGCCAAATGGCAATTATCGAAACGAGATAAAGATGAATGGATTTTTACTGATATATAATTTTAAAATTTAAATTATCTCTGGATAATTCATCGCTTCCTGCAGCGCATATATATAAATTGTGTGGATAATATAATGGCAGTTTTATTTAATTCAAAAAAAAATGGTGATGTCACATCAGAGCAATTATTAGAAAAATTAAAAAAAATTGGTGCTAGTGATTGCGATATTTTATATATTCATTCAAATTTAAATTTTGGTCTGCCTTCGTTAAAGCGCAGTTTTTTATTGGAAGAAATGTATTCTTCCATTGAAAAACTAGGAGTTCGCACAATCGTTTTTCCAACGTTTACTTTCAGCTTTTGTAATAAGGAAGAATACGATATAAAAAACAGTTTCTCAAAAATGGGGGCGCTGAATGAATATGTGCGGAAAAATGTTGATGGAGTAAGAAGTTCTGATCCTCTGTTATCTGTATTTGTTATCGGAGATAAATTAAACCTTATTGATAATTTGAGTAAAGAATCTATTGGCAAGAATTCTAATTACGACCGATTACATAACAGTGGCAAGAGTGTAAATTTCTTGTTTATTGGTGCTGATATGAGAGAGTGCTTTACATATACGCATTATATGGAAACAGTTGCAAAGGTACCATATAGGTATAACAGAGAGTTTGTTGGAACAATTATTGATGAAAACGGTATCAGACATGAAAATGAAACTAGATTACTGTTTAGTACATATGGTAACTGTCGTTTAAATCCTGTGCCTGTTGTGCACGATACAATGAATGAATTAAAAATGTTGTCTGAATCTGATTTTGGAGACGGACACTTGTGCTGTTTCAAAGAAATAGACGCATATAAAGTAATGTTAGATCTGTTTGATAAAGACATAAATTTTTTAACAGATGGAACCTTTGATTTAAGCAAGAAAAATACTGTTTATAATCCAAACAATGAAAAGATAGTAAGTGTCAAGTAGGAATAAAAATGAATAAAGAAAAAATTTTAGACATTTTAAAAGAAATTCAGCCCACAGAAGATTTTGAAAACAGTGATAACTTTATCTTAGATGGATTATTAGATAGCTTTGATGTGGTTCAGTTGGTTTCTGATTTAGAAACAGCATTTTCCGTACATATCAGTGCCCTGGAAATTCTGCCAGAGAATTTTCAGTCAATTGACTCAATTCTGTCACTTTTAGAAAAAAGCAAATAAAGACAGAATATGTAATCAATTTTGATTTAGTTATTGTCAAGATGTAAAGAAATTAAAGTCTTGTTGTCAATTCTGTCCAGCATAATTTTTTAATCTGATTATCTTATATGACAATAATCAATAGCATTGTATGTGATGAATTTCTGTTTTAGATTGTGAAACAGAAATTTTTGAGTAAATAAAAATACGACTTCGATTACACTTTGTATGTCTATCGTTTTTTAACTCCTACCAATATTTAACAAGTAAATTAGAGGATTAGATGCAATCTACAGTTAAAGGAGTGAAAATAAGAGGAATTTGCGCATGCGTTCCTTCCCACGTATCCTATTACGAAGAAGAATTAAAATCTTTTCCGTTTTCAGAGCATTCTTCTAGGAAACTGGGAAAAGTAATGGGCTTTAGAGAGCACAGAATTACTGATCCTAAAACTACATTGTGTGATTTAGGATCTTACACATTAGACTACTTAATCAAGAAAAGTTTCGTTAATAAAGATTCTTTAGATGCCATCATTTTTGTTGCTCAACAATTGGATTATCCTGTACCAGGCAATTCAAAAGTTGTTCATGGCAATTTGAAGTTAAATCAAAATACACACTGTGTAGATTTATATGAAAACTGTACGGGATTTATAGCTGCTTTGTTTCAAGCATCCTGCTTAATTAATGCTGGATTAAATGAAGTTGCTATTATTGCAGCAAATAGTGGAGCCTGTTATGCAAATATAAAGGATAGAAATACCTATCCATTAATTGGTGATGCTGCAGGAGTTGCAATTGTATCTAAGAGTAGTCATGTAGATGATAATATTAGCTTTGCTTTTAGACATGATGGAACAAGGAGTAATGTTCTTATTACCAAAGCAGGTGGCATGAGAATGCCTATATCAGAGGAAACTTCAAAAGTTTTTAAAGACGAAATGGGAAATTATAGGTCTTTAAATGATCTATATATGGATGGAACAGCTGTTTTCCATTTTGTCATGGATGAGGTTCCAAAAATTATAGATGAATGCTGTCGTTTAAAGGGATTAACTAGAAAGGATATAGATTACTTTATTACACATCAGCCAAATCGCTTTATGTTAGAACGATTGGCAGATCTTATGGAAGTTCCAAGAGAAAAGCTATTTAATAATACAGGAGAGTATTTTGGTAATTCTTCTTGTGCAACTATTCCGGTAACAGCAGCGTTTAATCTTGGTGAAAAATTAGAGATAAACCGTTATAGGGTTTGTTTTGCAGCCTTTGGCGCAGGTCTGTCTTTGGCAAGCGCAACGTTAAATCTTGGAAAATTGGATTTTTGTAGAATGATTGAGCATCCTGGAAATGGTGCCTTTAAATATGAACTTTAGTAATTAAGGAGTAATTATGGATATTAAAGAAAAATTAGCTGCACTTGAAGATATGATGGAATTAGATGCGGGAACTCTTACTCCTGAAACATTGCTGTCAGATATTGAAGAGTGGGATTCATTATCTGCCTTATCTTATGTTGTAATGATGAAAGATGATTTCGGCAAGAAAGTTACAGGTGACGTGGTTAGAGGTTTTAAGACTGTCAAAGACATTATGGATACCATGGAGTAATGATAAGAAATGCCACATCTGAAATACAAAGGAATACATATAGCAGCTCTTGCATGTGCAGTTCCATCTAATATTCAAAAGATTGAATTAAACCCTGATGCTGAAAATTACTCTTATATGAAGTCTTTTGTAAAGCAAATTGGTATTAGTCAAAGACACATTTCTTTGACTGAGCAAACTTGTTTGGACACGGGGTATGTTGCAGCTGTGGCAGCTTTGAAAAAAGCAGATTTAGAAGCTAAAGATTTAGATGCTGTAGTTTTTCTGACTCAAACACCAGATTTTAATCCTGGTACCTCAAATTCTATTTTAATTCAGCATCGGTTAAATATGCGAAAAAACGTATTAGCCTTTGATGTCCCTTTAGGTTGTTCTGCTTTTCCGTACGGATTAAACATTTGCTCATCGCTTATGAGTCAACCTTCGATTAACAAAGTGTTGATGCTTATAGGAGATTCTCACTGGTGCGACTATCCTAATAAAGAGGCTTTACTTGCGTCAGAAAAGTTTCTGAATGGAGAATCAACAACTGCTGTTATATTGGATAAATATGGAAATGATGAGTTTGATATTTCTCTATACACAGATGGTTCAGGGTATAAATATTTATTTAGACCTAGTTTGGGGATCAGAAATGAATGGAGAAAATTTTCAAGAGGTTGTCTTCCAAATGGAACTGTTGTAGGTGTTGGTGAGTATATGGATGGAATAGAAATCACATCTTTTGCTACGACAACTGTTGTTGATTCATTGAAAGAATTTCTTAAAGATAGGAATGAAACTGTAGATAATTATGACGGAATTGTCTTACATCAGGCTAATAAGCAAATTGTTAAAACAATTGCAAAACGATTAAAAATCGACATGTCTAAGGTTCCTATATCTTTGGATAAATATGGAAATACTGATGGAGCAACAGTGACAACTACCATTGTAGATGCATATGCAAATAAGCCAGACCCAAAATTAGAGCTATTAACTTGTGCTTTTGGAGTTGGTCTCTCTTGGGGCATAGCCTCAATTTCAATAGAACCAAAAAACATAGTACCTGTGATCGAAGTTGATGATGATCGCTTTGTGGAAGGTTATGTTGATCCAATTGAATAATATGACAGAAAACTTCTTTAAAAACAGAAATATAATAGTGGCAGGTGCTTCTTCTGGAGTAGGAAGAGAAACAGCGATTGCTTTATCTAAATTAGGTGCTAATGTCATATTAGTCAGCCGAAATGAAAAAAAACTGGACGCTGTCCTTTTGACAGATTTAGTCAAAGGTGAACACTCAAAGTTTGTTTTTGATTTTGAAAAAACAGAAAATATATCAGACCTACTAAATCAGATAATGTCTCTCTATGACAGCATTGATGGCCTTGTTTACTCTGCAGGAACATCAAAACGAGTTAGGTTCAAAAACCTCACAACGGATGTTTTAGATTCAGTAATGAGAGTTAACTTTTATTCTTTTGTGGAGCTGATAAGAGGCATAGTTTCTAAAAAAAGAAAAGATAATGAACTAAGGATTGTTGGTGTTTCTTCCCTTGCAAGTTCAGAAAATGCAAAATTCTTTTTACCTTATGCTGCTTCAAAAAATGCACTTGAAAGTTCTGTTCGAATCACTTCTTTAAAAACAGAAATATAATAGTGGCAGGTGCTTCTTCTGGAGTAGGAAGAGAAACAGCGATTGCTTTATCTAAATTAGGTGCTAATGTCATATTAGTCAGCCGAAATGAAAAAAAACTGGACGCTGTCCTTTTGACAGATTTAGTCAAAGGTGAACACTCAAAGTTTGTTTTTGATTTTGAAAAAACAGAAAATATATCAGACCTACTAAATCAGATAATGTCTCTCTATGACAGCATTGATGGCCTTGTTTACTCTGCAGGAACATCAAAACGAGTTAGGTTCAAAAACCTCACAACGGATGTTTTAGATTCAGTAATGAGAGTTAACTTTTATTCTTTTGTGGAGCTGATAAGAGGCATAGTTTCTAAAAAAAGAAAAGATAATGAACTAAGGATTGTTGGTGTTTCTTCCCTTGCAAGTTCAGAAAATGCAAAATTCTTTTTACCTTATGCTGCTTCAAAAAATGCACTTGAAAGTTCTGTTCGAATCCTTTCAAATGAACTTAAAGGACAAAATGTATTTATAAGTGGTATAAAGCCTGCATATATTGATACACCGTTTATCGCTTCAAATAATGATATATATGGAGATTTTAACAAGTATCTAACAGAAGGCTATCAACCATATGGTTTGATTCCTACTCATGTAATATCTGAAGCAATCTGTTTTCTTTTAGGTCCTAACGCAAAATACTATTCCGGAAGTTGTGTAAAGATTCCTGCAGGGGTGTGCTGTTAAAATGTTAGAAAAAATACAGGATTTTGGTCAAGTTGAGAAATCTATTAAATCAATAACTCAAGATACAGGATTGAAGAGAAATTTTCAGATCATTGATTTAAACAAGTTAAAGAAAAATATACAAAACAAGAATTGTTTTATGTATTCTTCAGCTTATTCTGTTGTCATTTTCTCTCCGTATTATGATTTTTTTGAGGTTTTCTTGTATTTATCAGATTATTCTGCAGCTTCTGATGATTTAAAAAATGCAATTTCAGCTCTTGAGTCATATTTTAAAGAAAATGGTAGCAATGCATATAAATACTTAAAATTCTCTGCATGCTGTAAAAATGATTTTGAAAACTCGCCTATTTATGAAATTATCAGGTTTTCGAATTTTAAGAAGATCAACTCGATAGCAAGATATGTATTATTAAAAAATAGTGATACATTGGAGATGCTTTATGAATTTGTTCCTGAACAATATAGGCGTGTTGAATTTGCAAATGTAGAGGACGCTGATGACATTATGTCTTTAATGTTAGCTAATTTTGATGTTATGGGAGACAGTGTGCCAGAACGAACTGATCTAATTGAGAATATCAAAAAGAAGCAGGTATTGTGCGTTAAATATGAAAATCAGCTTATTGCATTTCATTATTTTGAAGTAATCAACAACATTTATTATGGCTTATTTGATTGTACCCATGAGAAATACAGAAAGTATTTTGTTCAATTTGCGATCGCCAATTTCTTATACATCTATAACCAGAGTCATAAAACAGAGTACAGCCGTTGCTACGGTTGGAGAGACTCCTCAAAATCAAGATTGAACTCTTTTGCCAAGAATATTTCCCAACAAAAAGATGGTGTTGTCATATTTAATTATAAATATACATTGAACATTTAAAAGAGGTCAGTTTTTTTTTATGGAAAAGTTTCTTAAATACTTTGAAAGATTAAAAAGAGCAAATAAAGCCATTACAGATACAAATCATCGCAGATTATATTTAGTGTCAATTGATTCTTTGAACATTCTTGCTAGCACTAAATTTCAAGTAAATGACCAAACTTCGTTGGGGGGGGAAGTACTTGTAAATTGTTTGTAGAAGCATTAAAAATGCTTGCATTGTATTCTCCTGGAAAAGAGTTAGTTGCGCGTAATGATTTTTTGTTAAGGATTTTTCGTGAACTTGGATACTTTTGTTTTTCAGCACACGAAAAAGGTCAGATCTTAGTATCAGTTCCTAAGGCAGATACTTTTGAATTTGAAGAAAAAGCATCAGAAATTGTAAAGCTGATTCAACTTCAGCTTCATTCATTGTTATCTGTAAAAGAAGAAAAAAATGAAGAGTTTTTCAAAGCGTTAGCTGAAAGAACTGCTATTGCAGAAGATTTCTTTATATCTCAAAAGGGAGAATGGATATCATCGTTTGTAGAAAATCTTGGAGATGAAATTTCAAAGTCATCCTTTATAACTTATTTATTTCAGAGAATACAAGCTAAAGTATTTGATAATGCGGATATTTGCTACCCAGTTGCCCCACCTATGGTGACTGCAAAGTGGAGACAGGAAAGAGAAAATCTAAAATAAGAGCTTCCAATTTTATTAGATGAAAATAACCAAAAGGTCAATGAAAGACACTATCATTGCGTATTTGTTCTTGATCAATATTCTATTAAAGGTGAGGTTGAAGCTTTGCCTGGTGAGCGTGTTGCAGATGTAGGTGCTTTTATTGGTGATACAGCTTACTATTTTAGTCGAAAGGTTGGTAATTTAGGAAAAGTGTTTGCTTTTGAAATATCTTCAAAGTCAAATGAGCTCGGACAAAGAAATATGCTGTTGAATAATTGTAAAAATGTGCAATTCTATCGGTATGCTGTGTTTGATAAGGTAGGTTTTCTAAAATTATCGATTTCTGAGGATGCATCAATGAACTCAGTAACAGAAAATTCAGAAATTGATAATACAGTCGAAGTTCCAACCATAACCATCGACGACTTCTGTAAAAGGTATAATGAAAAGATTGATTTTATCAAAGCTGATATAGAAGGCTCAGAGTTGGCAATGTTAAGAGGTGCTTCCCAAATAATTAAAGAAACAGCTCCAAAATGTGCAATTTGTCTGTATCATAAACGTGATGACTTTTGGAAAATTCCTGATTATTTAAAGTTTTTGAGACCTGATTATAAGTTTTATTTTAGATGTGAAGCTGAACCAGTTTTGTTTGCAAAACTAAAATAGTATTAAGAAGTATTGTCCTTGCAATTAATCAAATTTGTCAATTTTACTCATTTAGGAGAGTCTGATCTAATCAGAATTCTAGAAAAGAGAAATTCTGATGAGATTCGCTCAAAAATGGTGAACAGAACTCCCATTCCTTTGGAATCTCATCTTAAGTTTTGTGAGCACTTAAAGAAAGATAATAGTAAACTGTATTTTGCAATATATGTTGATTCAGTTTTGGCAGGTGTAGCAGATTTTCAAAATATTAATTATGAAAATCATACATATGAGCCTGGAATATATTTTGTAAATGATAACTCAATAATCAGATCTCACATAACAGTAGCTCTATTGCAGGTGAGGCTCCATTATAGGCTATACAATCCGGTTATACGTGTTAGAAAAGATAATCTTCAAGCTCTTATTTTTAATACCATGAAAATGGGGGCAAAGGTAGAAAGAGAAGATGATGAATTCTATTATTTAACAGGATCTAGGATTAATGTAAATAATGAGAAAGAACTTGGTGTAGTTTATTGGGATTTAGCTCAATTGGAGAAGAAATATATTCTACAATATGAATATTAGATGCTTTTTGTGAGAAATCTCTGGCTTAAAAGAGAATCAATCCCGATTTGACATTCAATTATTTCAATTCATATAGAACCAATGATATGAAAAGTTGGTTTAGTCCTAAAAATGCATATATGGGCAATCTACCATTGGATAAATGTAACTATGTTTCAAATTGACCAGAATTAGTCAGAAAGTTAAAAATCTGACTTTGCTCTTTCAAAATGTGATCTAGGGGGTAAAACTGTTCTGAGAATAATTAATATTCTTTGGTTGTAACCTAATGAACTTAACATGATTTTTAGTATGTCAGAAAACACATTGCACTCAAACTAATTGTTCAATAACCGCAACCGGGTTAGAGATTTTGTGTCTAAATTCGACATTTGACTATATAAGGGTTAGTCCTTTAGGACGAACATTTTTAAATAGTTATCCACCTTTTCCTTTGCTTTCTCTATACTGTCATCTAAGCACAGCGCATAACCTCGACTTAAAAGACTTCTGCCGTTTGTTACTGCTTTTACCTCGTCTCCTGCCTTAAGATTGTTTTCTGCAATGAAGTTTGCTGTATGAATGCTCTCTGGTACTGACAGCAATTTTCCACTGCCAATGTTAAACATAGAAAAATATGCTTTAAGATGGGGCTTTGGTAGCTGAGGAAGTTTTTTGTTAAAGATAAATTCAAGGTACATTCTTCCGAGATCTTCACCTTTGTTTTTTGCTATTGAGCATATAAAATTACCAGGAAATCTTGCGGATACGTCAATTACATATGGACCTTTTGAGGATAATATAAGATCACAGTTAACCACAGAGTTATTGATCTTTAGTGTTTTTGCACATTTGCTGATATAGTCTTCAATAGTAGCTTTTTCATCATCATTCAAAGCATTGTCTTCATATGTAACTTCCTGCCTGTAGGGAATTTCTGTCATCTTCTTTTTTAGAAAACAGTAAATCTCTGCTTTACCATCTCTAAAGAAAAAATTGCAACTGTACTCATTGCCTTCAATATATTCTTCTATAAGGATATCCTTGTCTTCAATTGTTGCAGAAAAATCTTTTCTGCAAAATTCGCATGCTTCTAACAGTTCGTTAAAGTTTTTTGCTGTTTTTACTCCTCTGCTTCCACATCCGAATCTTGGTTTTACGATGCACGGAAATACAACTTTATCAAGTTCTGTTGCATTCCATTGTGAGGCACAATTTAAGTTGTTCTCTTTTAGTAAGTTGTAAACTTTAAGTTTATCTGTAAAGTTAAGACAGGCTTCGTATGAAACACCAGGGAGGTTAAGTTGTGAATTGATATAGCCGACAGTTGAGAACACCTTTCCTAAAGGAACAGGAATTAAAGCATCAACTTTTTCTTTCTCTGCTATATTAAGGATCCTGTCCTTATCAGCAAGATCACACTCGTAGATGATGACTGATTTTGCATAGTGAGCTTCTGATAATATATTATCCAGTTTATGGATATTAGTTTTATCTCTTTCGCAGAATATTATCCTGTGACCGTCATCTAACAGCTCTTGTATGAAAGGGAACTGCTCTGGGCAAACACCTAACATCATTAGAGTTTTTTGATTGTCAAAAGCTTTCATCTTTTTCCTTTGTTTTATATGTATATGAAAGGTTATTGTGTTTTACCTTAGTATGGATTTTTGCCGATTTTCCTTACATTCAAAACGAACCATGAATTATGAACCTTCTGGTTGTTTGCGGTAAATTCAAAAATATCAGATGAAATTACATCAAATCCAGCTTTTTCAAAAATGTCGCTTAATTCGTTTTGTGAACAAGAAAAATAGCCAACTTTAGCATCAGAGTTCCTAAATTTAACTACGTAATAGTTTTTATCTACCTCAAGTCCGTTTTTGATCAGGTCATCTTCTGGAGTTCTAAAATTACACCACATCAGTGCATTTGTTTTCATTACACTGGAGAGATTGCAGAGAAGTCTTTCAAGATCGCTTTGCAGAGAGTTGAAGAGAGAGGCATGAGCTATGACTATATCTACAGAGTTTTCTTCAAGTGGAATTTTAAGTCCGGAATTCTGTATGCATTTAATGTTGAGATTATTCTTTTTCGCCACTTCTTCTATATGCAGCAAATTAGGCCTGTTGTAGTCCATTGCAATGATATTCTTATAGTTTTCTAATCCCAAACTAATTGCATGACGCCCATAACCACAACCAAAATCTAGAATGGTGTCATCTTTGTTAGCATTCTTTTTGATAAAACGAATTACCTGCTCATCATGATATACCAGTTTTCCTCTTACAGTTTCTTCTTCCCAGAATTTTTTCGTGGTTTCAAACAGTGAATTAATTTTCATTGTTTTTTATCTCCGATATGCTTCCTCTTGGTTAAAACTGAAAGATGGATAATATATAGTTCAACTAAACAAATATATTATATAACCTGTTGGAATTGCCATATAAATGAGGCTTTGTTCACATGTATGGGTAAAAGCAGAAGTCTCTGAATAATATATTTTACCCTTTATGATTATTTGGGTTCAGTCCTAAAAACGGTGGGATCTTTGTTCAGTCATCTTCCAAAGATCTCTACCTTTGTCTTGAGGCATCAAACAGTTTACAAAAGAAATACTCATCATCAGGTAGACCATAACTCTTCCTTCTGATGGTCTTGATCTTCTGGTTGACACCTTCAACCTTATCAGTTAGATAACGGATATTTTTCTAATCACACGCTTTTCTGTATTGCCCCATTATTTTTCATGATCTTAAAAGTTCTTTGAAAACCAGAATTAAAAAGACCATTTCAATCCGTTATTTTATAAGTGGGTTAAACAACATAAAATTAGGAAGAGAAATGGTCTCCCTAGTACTCTATTAAAGGATTTACTTTCTGTCAAGCATTGTGTGATTGAAACGCACGATTTAGTTACTGATGACAATGGGGCAACAAGTTTTAATTTTGGTTCATATTAACAAAATCATCACAGTTTTCTTGTATTTTTTCACAATATTTGACTAAGCTTGAGAGAAAGGTGTCTGTCCTGAGATTATTTCTATTTCAGACTGAAAATGTATCTGCATTTACCCAATTGTGCAACAGACTAAAAATCAGTGATTCTGGTTCCTAGGTTATTCCTAAGATATGAAATTAACCTGAACCATTAAATTTGAAGAGAACAGACTAAAGTTATCTGATCAAATCAGTATGTGGCAGAGGAGCAAGTTATGCCAACACCAAGCGCAACCTTAGCAAATCTCACTGCTACAGGCGACGTGGTTACGGGACCTGGTATGCCAACAAACCTTGTTAATGGTCTTCCTCAAGCTTGTATGTGAGATCTTGTGACTGGAGCTGTGTGTACTGGAGCAGTTACAGTGACTACAGCTGTAAATATGCTGACAAAGGGAAGGCCCTGTACAAATCTAGGCTCTGTAGTAACAGGTGTAAATCCTCTCACTGGAATTCCAGTAGCTACTGCTTTAGCGGTATGTCCAAACATAAACAAGCTGGTGTAAATTTCCTGATTTTCAGGTTCCAGTCTGAGTTGACTATTCTTTTATCAGAAAATCAAGTAAGAAAAAATAATGGCAGATAAGCTTGACTGGCTCAATGAGCATTTTGTGCTTCAGAACAATCTGACAGTGTCTGAGGTCATAGAGAAGCAGAACTACAAACTTCCTTTTGAGCTGAGGGAAACTGTACTGAAGTAACCTATGTCTGAAGATTTTGTAAAAGCACTTGTCTCACAGGGAAAGTTCAAGCAGGCGAGTGAATTTTTAGCCTACAATCTTCATCGCCTGGCTTTAGCATTATGCAGTGAGTGAACGGTCAGATTTTAACAGTGGCAATTTTTTCTTTTTAAGTTCAAATTTGCCGTAATACGATTAATCAGAGTTTTAATTACTTGAAAAATACATTAGTCTTCCATTAATATTTTTTCGCTCTTCTTAAGAATTTACATTAAAATCAATAAAATAAAAATATTTAATGTTCTTTTTTTATAATGTGGCACAAATCTTGAAATAGATACAGCATACAAAGTGAAAGTGGCAAAGCTTGCCACCTAATGATTTCAATGGGGGAACATTCGATGAGTTTTGATTACAGTACAATAGGTAAAACTTCCTCCCGTATTGCAACTGATGCTGCAGAGGCCACATCCAAGAAAAGTAATTCGTCTTTAGATCAGGCGGATTTCTTAAAATTATTAACAACTCAGCTGCAAAATCAGGATCCCAGCTCTCCTGTAGATAACAATCAGATGGTAACAACCATGTCTCAGTTATCTGTGGTTGAAAATTTATCGACTATTTCAAACAATGTTGATAATGTTGTTAATGCAATTTCATCAAGTTCAGCTCTGTCTGCTTCTAGCCTTGTAGGCAGAAGCGTGCTAGTTGACTCAAAAACCGCTTTCTTTGATGGAACAAATCCTGTTACAGCTCAGATTGATGCAGGAGAGGGAGCTTCAAACGTTAAGATCAGCATTACCGACAGCAACGGCAATGTTGTTTCATCTTTTGAGGCAGGTTCTGCCATCGATGGCAAAATTGATTTTAGCTGGGATGGTATTCAGGATCAGAAAACCGGTGCAAAATATGATTCAGGCAAGTACACCATCAGCGTTACAGCATCTCAGAATGGTCAGAACGTAAATCTGCCTGTTAAGACATATGCAACTGTAGGTTCAGTTGTATTAGGCAAGACAACTTCTGATACCAAATTGAATCTGTTAGGTTATGGAGAGGTTTCTTTAGACAAAGTAGAGCAGATTGCTCTTTAATCGTAAAGTCGGTAGTCATTTAAAAGAGATCTTTATAATTTAAGGATCTCTTTAACCTTATGTCAGAGCCTGAATTAGATTTACTAACTCTTCAGTGACTTTTACATTAGATGTCTCCAGCATATTCTGTCTGATAACACCCATACCATCTTCACCGCCGATACCCTGCTGAGGAGCTCCTGAAGCAGTGGTCTCTAAGTAAAGGTTGTCACCGATGGACTCAAGACCTGTTGGGTTAATGAAATCTGTTACGGTGATCTGACCTAAATCCTGTGAAGCTGTATCATTGGCTAATACGACAGATACCTGACCGTCACGACCTACTGTCAAAGAAGTGGCGTTATCTGGGACCTGGATCTGAGGTAATAAAGGATACCCCTCGCCTGAGGTTACGATAGTACCTTCTTCATTCTAGATCGGAAG
>ERZ1024349.32-NODE-32-length-21680-cov-8.207491_pt1 | contig 21680 bp, 32 predicted proteins | sample MGYA00520789_ERZ1024349 | MGnify/ENA primary metagenome ERZ1024349 (study PRJEB33242, sample SAMEA3444257) | Homo sapiens | biome: Host associated; feature: Gastrointestinal tract; material: Stool | place: Uganda | collected 2011-01-01 ...
TACTGACTTTTTATTGGTTACAAGTGTTGTCTAACTCGTGTCTAACTTGTCTAATACCCAAGTTGGATACTTTTTACCTGTCTAACCTCTTGTCTACCCTACCTGTCTACTTTTTTATAACGTCTTTGCCAACCATAAGGTTTTACTTTTGAAGGCTTTTCTTCGAAACTCCAGCCTTTTAATTGTCTTAATATTTGACCAATCTTATATGCTTCTTTATTTGGCATTTTTCCTAGTTCTTGCCCCTTGCATTCACACCAAACCTCGTAAGGACAGACTCTGTCACGAAGGATCATGTCGTTGCCAGTTCCAATATGTTCTTTCTTTAAATCGTCTCTAAATTCGTTAGTAGCTCGTAGGTACTTTTGCCTGTCTTCAATTGACATATCAAAGTAGAAGCGTGGAAGAGGTGTATCAAGCCACTCTTCAATAATTCCCATATCATCGTCTCGATAGGATACTGCTTCTTGCTGCTTAACAGCCTCTTGCATGATTTGCTGGGGAATGTCCATAATCTTCTCACCATTAATGTAGTAGTCATAAGCTTCCGCCCATATTTGATGAACTTCTTCATCACTCATCTCCCAAGGATGCATTACAGGCTCTTTCGTACATTGAATAGGCATGAATCGTCTATTTCCAGTTGCATCGTTTAAGAAGTCATTATCGTTTGTAGTTCCAATAAAGATACAAGTTCTCTTGGATGTTGTTATATTTCGGTCATACGCTTTCCTATAGGTGTCTTCAGTCTTAGTTAAGTAAGCTTTGATTGTCTCTCGGTCATCTTTCTTTAAGCATGTCAGTTCTGACATCTCGACTAGCCATCTTCCTCTTATTGCATCAAAGGAATCTTTTTGTAATTTAAGGTCAGGCATATTGCCTTGAAACCATTTGTCTCCTAGCTTTTGGATTATGAGCGACTTACCTATTCCTTGCTTACCGACAAGGATTGGCATGTAGTCGAACTTTGTTCCAGGCTCGAAGACTCTTGCTACTGCTGCAACCAGAGTCTTTCTAGTTATCGTTCTCACATATTCCGTATCTTCGGCACCAAGGTAGTCAATGAAGAGAGTATCGACTCTCTCGACTCCATCCCACTTCTCTTTGGTTATGAAGTCTTTAACTGGGTTGAACTTATTGTCTGCTGCAATGCTGTTTAGTCCGTCAATGATCTTCTGCCTTGCCTCTAACTTGTAAGTATTCTCTAAATAGATTCTTAGCTGCGAATCGTCCGTATCGTTCCAGCCATCATCTACGGTATCTCTAGTCCATGGAGCCTTTCTAAGAAGCGTGTTCTTGCCGTCAAAGAGGTTCTTTCCTACTAAACCTTTGAGCTTTGGATCATTGGCTAGGATTAGAAGAATGTTCTCGCTGGAGGGTTCAGTCACTTGGCTCTTGCCTTTCTTAACGAAGGTTAGCTTGTCTGTCCAATTAGTGTCCAATCTTGTCGCATCTTGTCCAATCTTAGAATTGGACACCTTTTTGTTGATTAGTCCGACTTCAGTCCGAGATTGGTCCAATTGACTTTCATCTGAAACATCGTCAGTACATCCCAAAACGTTTCCGTTTGAAGCAACTTCTTCCTGTCCAATACCCAGTTCTTCCATGGCTCTATGGTGTAGCTCTTCTTTCACTGGTTCCAAATCCTCGCACCAACTGACCATAGCCTTGTAGCTAGGATATTTATTGATAGGAGTATCTGGTTTAATCTTGTCGTCTAATTGAGAGAACTTATGTATTCTTACTAGGTCAAAGGCATTGATTGATGTTCCAACGTTAGCTGGATCAGTGGCGTCTTCACACTTAACTGTCAGTGAATCGTTATATATTCTTAGTCCGTTTGAAGAGCTTCCTGGAATATAGGTGTATCTACCATTAACTCCAGGTTTATAGATATCTGATAGGAATTCGTCTATTGCTTCTTTCGGACTGTAGACCGTGCAAAAGGCTCCAACGGCTCCATCTTTCTTTCTTGGGTCTGTTAGTACTCCAGTTCCTTTCTTTGTCGAAACAGGGTCGTCCTTGGCTCTTTTCCAAGTGGTCACGTCTTTATAATCCGGAAATCTTTTTAAGTACTCATCTGGGTCGACAAAATCTCCTTTGATTTCTTCAAAGTAAGGCTTAATGTCTTTTGGAGAAGATGGAAAGTACATCATTCGATTGACTTGGAATGTCGTCGGGTCGAAAGTATCTATTCCGCAAAGTTCATCAGCAATCTCTCTTGCTAAGAACTCATATTCAGTTGGATTAACATCTCTTGTGAGTGGAATAATCACTCGGCATCTAGGTGTCTCTTCAGTGTATTTATGAGTTCCGTATAAGACGGTTTCAAAGGTCGTGAAAGAACGGATATCTTCTAGGATTTGTTGACTGGCTTTGTCATCGATGTCCAAGGTTATAAAAGACTTTCTTATTACATCATTGATTTTTCTACTGCCGTTTTTAAGATAACCACTGACAAAACCACCTACGTCTTTTATTTCACCTTGTTTGTCCTTGGTCATCTTCATGTATTCGGCATGAGTTTCTGATGTCACTTTGTTAGTCTTAAGCATTAGGACGAATTCAGCCCATGTCATCTTTCTATTTGTGTATTTTGAATCCGTTCTTTTACCGCATAAAGCTACTTCAATTTCTCTATTCATGATCAACTGCCTTTCTAGTAGGCAAATCTTTTGAAGCATTGCTGACTCTTCTTAGTTGAAGTGTAAGACCATCGAGTGAAGCATAAGCCTCAATAGTTGTTGGTCCTTTTTCTATTCCAAGGAATTCCGCCACTTCTTTTGTAAGCCATAGTCTTCCTTTATCATCGATTCTTAATAGCATTGCAATCTTCCTCCGTTTCTATCTTCTCTACTTGGTCTTCAATGCAGGAGCTTTGTGTCTTTCCTGTTAGATAGGAAGTTAGTGTCTTCCTATCCACATAAAGTGTTTTCGCTGCACTGGTCGCATTATTGAATTTCTCCACTTTCCCATTTTTAAAATGGAGAATTATTTTCTTTCCGTGTCTGAACTTTTTTGCTTCTTCTTCGGTATAAAGAACAAGATTGTTAATGGAGCAATCAAGCGGATTTCCGTTCTTGTGCTGCACTTGAGTCGAGTAGTTAACTCTGTATCTTGTGAACGTTTCAATAACAGCAATCTTGATGATTATCTCCTTATGGAATCTTTCGTTCCTTATATCAAAGCACGCTATCGGCTCTGAACCACTCTTCAGCCTTAATTGCTTCGGAACAGCTGTCTTAATAGCCTCAGCTCTTGCCTTCTCGTCAAGACCGATTGGTAATCCGAATACTTGTCCTCGATCGCTGAGATAGTAATCTGTGCTGCTATTAGAACCGATTAGCGTGTAAAGAGTTCTTGACTTGAGTAAGAACTCTATCATTGCCTTACTCCTTCTCTACTTTTGATAAGTCAGCGATGGCTTGATTAATCTGATCGTAAGTATCCTTGACATCGAGTAAGGATGTAGCAAGTGTTTTTAAGTCACTTGCGTTTCCTTTGATAAGGAGCTTAGCCTTTAAGTGGCTGAACTCCTTTTCTCTCTTTGGAAGAGCCTCGTTAGTCAAGATATCAATTGTCTTCTTATAATTTTTAATCATTTTAATTTGTCCTTTTTAGTCTTTTAAGTAGAAGTCACAGCAGTATCCTGCTGCTCTTAATGGAATCTTCGTATCGTATCTTCCAGCACTATCCGCCATTACTTTTTCTATGTGTTCCAAGATTGCTTTGTCATCCGGGTAAGTCTTGTAGTCGCAATTGACTATTACTTCATCATGGACATGGAATCTTGGATATAAGTTTTCTTTGGCAAGTCCTAGCATGGCATCTCTTAAGCAGTCTCTTGCTATGGCTTGAACAATGTTTTCAAATAGCTTTCCGCCATAAGTGTCTATCTTCATCCATTTGGCTTGAGTTCCTTCTCCGTAGTAGATTATTTTTGATTTGAACTTATCGGATGGATCACCTTCGATTGCAATGTCTTGATAAGCAAGAGAGCGACCACTTGGCAGTTTTATGAAGAGGATTTTTCCTCTCATCTGAACTTCTAGCCCATGAGGTAAAGGATGTTTGCTTCCTGGATAGTTGATTGCTTCTCTAACCGCATTGTCTAGGAGTGACCAGAATCTCACGATTCCTTGATTAGCGTCTCGCCATATCGTGACAAGTCTTTTGATTTGCTCATCACTCCAACCATACTTATCGGCTCCGAATCTCTTGTAAGCTTCAACACCGCCTTGGTATTGCCCAGCTAGTTCAGCAACCTTGCCTTTGGCTCTTTCTGGTGAATCATGGCTTATCTTTTCGATTGGGATATTGAACATCTTTGAAGCTGTTGCTTCGTAGATTCCCTTACCTTCTTCGAATGCTTTAAGCTTCCATTTCTCATCAGCAAGCCAAGCTGCGACTCTTGATTCGATAGCGTTGTAATCGGCAACTACGAATCTTGAGTCTTTCCTTGGAATCATTGCTGTTCTTATAAGCTCAGACATAATCTGCATGGTGTTTGGATATAGAATTTCGATGGATTCAAAGTCATTGTCTAGTACATACTGTCTTACTTCCTTGAGGAACTTTATGGTGTTTCTTGGGAGGTTTTGAGTCTGTATCAGTCTTCCTGCCCATCTCCAAGTCCTGGAGGCTCCGCAGTATTGAAGAGTTCCATGGCATTTCCAAAGGTCTTCCTGTGGATCATAGATTGATGAATTAAGCATCGTTGAATACTTATTGACGGATGTTTTCTTTGTTGATTGCATGATAGTAAGCACTTCTGCCACTTCTTCGTCATCAGTATTTTGAAGTAGATTAGCTACTGTCTCTTTCCCTATGGTCTTAGTATGAATACCTTTGGAATTAAGCCAGCCAATCATTTGCTGAGTTGAGTTAGGATTTTCGAGCTTGGTTATTTCTTTTAGTCTTTCATCGAAGTGAACGCTTTGCTTGTCTAAGTAGTTTTGAATGTTAGTGCATAGCTTAACGTCCACGCCGACTCCAAGGTCGTTGATTTTGGCATCTAGGCAGTACATCTCGTACTCATCTTCAGTTAGGTCAAGAAGTGCTGTTTCTCGCTTGAATATCTCCCTTTCGGCTACTACATCATTGATGTTATAGCTAATGTATAACTTCCATTTGTCTTCATCATTAACTGGAAGATTTCTCTTCCTGTAGTTGTTAGTTCTTTTAGGTTCTTGCGGAACTGCGAAGAAACTAATCAGCTTAGTTCCTATCACTGCTTTCTTCTTGTCTTCTTCTGGTAGACCCAATGCATTTCCTACATCTTTTAAGGACTTAGGAAGTCCGAGCATAGAAGCCATGACCATCGTGCAGAACCATCCATGTGCGTCTAAGTACTTGCCCTTACCTAGGATTAATCTTGAGAAGCATACTCTTTCAAATGTGGCGTTATGAGCCACCTTCAAGACAGTGGGATCTCTGATGTCATGAATGAATTCATCGGGAATCTTCTGTCCTGAAGCGACATCGATAACTTTTACTGGATCGTCATCGTATGCATAGCCGACGAGCATTATTTCAAAGTCGTCGGCATCTGCATATTTATAGGCTCCGTATTTGATATCGTTTGAAGAATAGGTTTCTAAGTCTATATGGAGTATTCTGCGGTATTTTTCTTTAAAGGAGATCATCGTCAGAAGCATCTACTGCACTGTCATCGGGCAAGGATGCTTCAGCTTGCGCTTCTTTGATATCGTCTGCAAACTCGGAAGCTGCTGTTGTTTTACCACTAAGTGGTTCTCCTTTTTCATAAGTTAAGACTGCACCTAAGCAACAACCTGTTCCCATGTTTCCTCTATTTTCATATCCAAAGAACTTGACCGAAATAGTCACATAGCATCCGCTATAAATTTTGGAACCGGCATCGAGAGTATCTTTAGTGATTGGCTTTTCTCTAACATCGCAGATTTGCTGCCCGTTGTCATTCCAATTTTTATTTGCCCAGGGAGAGATGAAGTAAGAATTCTTATAGGCTTCATCTTCTGGTCTTTCAACATCTCCATCTTTTAAAGCAGAATGCCATTTGCCATTAGCTTTTGCAGTCTTTAAGTCTTTTCCAGCTAAGGATCCTTTAGGTTCTTGGGCTCCCTTTATTGCTTCACTGATTGCAAATTTAATAGCTTCGATATTCTTAGTATCGTTCTTAGGAATGATTACATCTGTTCTGTATCTAGGCTCTTCTTTATCAAAAGAGGAAGGCTCTAATAGATTGCAGTACGAGAGTCGAACATTTCTTAATATTGCTTTTGCGTTATCTTTCTTTGCCATATTTTTCTTTTCCTTTCATTAAATTAAATCGTCATTGTCATCAGCTTTATTTGCTAATTTGAGTTCATCCTTGAATTCTTCGGCTGCTGACACAGCGTTGAATTCGGGTCTCTTATCGGAGTCGGGAACTAAGGTGAGTTTTCCTTGAGGTTTCTCGATTAGATCCTCATACTCTGGATAAGCTCTTTTAACTATCTTCTTAAAGTCACTTACGGAAATAAGTTCGGCTGGCTTATAGAAGATGGCTTTGTCATAGCCGTTTGCCTCAAGTCTCTTAATAAGGGCGTTCTCGTCCTTGTAGTGAGCGATTGAACGACCTTCAACGAGCTTGTAGCCTTGGAACTTAGTTCCTTGTTTTGCCTTTTCTAAGGCGTAGTCTTCGACTTTCTTGATCCAGGCTTTTACGTCAGCTAGCTCTGGAAGAAGCTTCTCGATTTCCTTATCGCTAAGGAGTTCGGGATTTTTCAATTCTTGTTGCATTGTTTATTTCCTCCTATTTCAAGAATCTTTCGTATCGTCTCTAATGGCTTCTTAGCTCTTTCTTTGCAGACTGCGTTGACCTTGCAGAACTGGCACCAAGGTCCAGCTTTGAGCGGTCCTTTGCAGGAGTAGGCAAGAGTAGAAGCCTTCTTAGCAAACTCTCCAAATTGCATCAGCTCTTCTATTGGAATCTCTTCAGTCGATATGTGATCTAACCTAGGTTGGAAGATGTTCATCTCAATGGTTTTAAAGTCCCATAAGTCGAATCTGTTTAAGGCTCCTAAGGCATAGAGTCTTAGCTGCGTATTACCTTTAGCTTCGACCTTTACTCCTTTTCCATACTTAAAGTCGATAATCACTAGCTTGTCAGCTTTAACTATTAAGCAGTCACAGGTTCCAAAGCCTTCCTTAACCCATGGAGAGAAGTCGACTTTCTGTTCGACTTCTACGAGTGGGAAGTCTTCCCAATCTTCTATGCATTTATCTAGAACAAAATCTGCATAATCTTGACCGCACAGTTCCATCTCCCTGTTGTCGGGAACAACTTCCTTAAGATTTACTTCCTTGTTAACATCCTTTCTTACGAGATACTCACAATAGGCATGCGCCCTCGTTCCTTCTTCAGCAAAGGATGTTTCTACATCCGGAAGGTCTTTGGTTAGGCCATAGCTTCCTGGGCAGTTGATCCACATTGAAGAGCCCGATGCACTGAGTTTGGCATGTGCTCTAGGTGGCATATCTACTCCTTGGTAAGAGCTTTGACTTTATCGATGAATAGCTGTCTCTTCTCTTCGGGAATAGCTGTTATCTTTTCAGCGCCTAATTCGTTAAGGATTGCTTTGATTTGTGCTTTGGTGACTCCTGCGTGTGTTGCATCAATGTAAGCTAATCGGCAATCATCTGTCGAAGGTGCAGCAGCTTTAATCTCCTTAACGAACTTCTCAGCGTTGGTTTCCTTTTTAGGCTCTTCTTTGATAAGAGCCTTAGTTACTTCAACTGCTTCTCTTGTTTCGACCTTAGGTTGCATAATGGTTGTTCTAGAAACATTTTCGGCATTGAAGTTTTTGGCTAATTCCTTCACTTGCTTTACAAGCTCTGGAATCGTTTCAGCTTGGATTTCTAATTTGATCATTTGTTTTCTCCTTTGTTATGTCTTTGATAAGCACTAGCCAGTAATTACCAGTATCTGGGTTTACTTGTCTCTCGAACTTTCTTCCCTTTTGGTCCTCGTAGAAGATTTCATCAAGCTTTTTCAAGGACTTTAGATATGGGTCTATGACTATGTCGATGAACGGATTGTCAATTAAAGAGGTCATTATTGCTCTCCATGATTTGCAAAAAAATTTGCAATCGGAATCCCGGACAATTCTTGAGCTCTTAAAACGTGCTTTAAAGTGAATTGTCTAGACTTGGTACATTTGATGTTGTAGTAGCTGTGAATTCCTAATCCCAATCTTTTGGCAAACGCTTCTGTAGTTAATCCGGTTATTTCTTGTGCTTCGTCAAAGGTTTTTTTGTTTACTTGTAGCATTTTCATTTCATCCTTTCTCCTTTCAATCTTTCGAGGAGTTTTCATCGTCTTAGGTATATTTGCTTTCTTCCACAGCTTATTCATTTTTTATCCTTCTCTCCTATGATTTCTTTTATGTGAGGGAAGATTATCTTTGTGAGGAGCTTCGTAGCTAATACAAGAGTAAAGTAAACATCATTTCCTATTCTTCCCTCAAATCCTTGCATGAACTTCTCGATGAGATACTGGTCGTTTTTCTCGTTGAAGATTTCACATAACTTTCTAATGTTTTTCCTATCACTCCACTGATAAGAGGTATTAATCTCATGGGTGATTGTCACTCTTCCTTCCGTAGCATCGACATAGAAGGTAAACCAGAAGTTGTTGTTAGTAACAACGAATCTTGATAAGAAGAATAATTGTTCTTTATCATAGATTGAGCCTTTATGAATAGCGAATCCATCTACTAAGCTATTAAGGAGTTTCTCCTTGCTGACTGTTAATCTCTTTGGCATGGTAATCTAAGAGCCTTTCTATTCTCTTTTAATTTTTTTCTTTACATCATCTAGCATTCGGTCATAATCAGTGTGAAGGCTATCATCTACTGACCATCTAGGAATTATCATAAAGTCCATACGATGTTCTTTTTTTAATGCGTGCATCATTTGAAGTATTCGGCTTAAGTATTCAGTGAAACATCTTTCCTCGTAATCCATTGTCATGAGATCGAATACATGCTCGGTGCCCATGAAGAATTGCCAATCATCTTCTCTGCAAGCAATCATGTAGCTAGGGTAGTAAACGAATGGTGGTACCGTGTCAATATCTAGCCTTACCTCATCGCCACTAAAACACGCTTCAATGTTTTTCCTTGTAAACTTCTTGATTTCTGGAATTGATACGACATGCCTAAGGATATCTTCATCGCTTTCATAATAGAGTGGTAAAGAATCGACTAGAGCATGGTGCTCTCTCATAAGCCATCTAATGGGTAAGACTTGTTTAAAGTTGCAAGCTTTGCATACTACTCCATGAACTAACGGCTCTCCGTTGTTTGGATAATCTTTAAGCGGCTCTTTACAGATATGGCAATAATCATCTTTTATTAGGTTTTTCATTAGCTTTCTTCTCCTTTATTTCAGCTACTTGCTTCTTGTAAAGAAAGTAGCATTGAAGAGATTCGTATCTACATGGCTTCATTTTTAGTGCCTTACAGAACTCGAAGTACTCATTGAAGCTAATCATCTTTTTTGCCCTCCTTTTTTTTGTCGTTTATGAGCTCCTCAAGGTCACAGCTAATATCGGAGAGGTTAGAAGCGGCATCAGCCACTTCTGCACTTAAGTCGGCACACCAGTCGTCGTAGTCATCATCTTTGGTCTCTCTTCCTTCGTTATCGAGATCATCTTCCAATTCCTCAAGTTGCATTTGGTAATCAAAGAGTTTCTCTTGAATATGCTTGAGTCGGTTTAAATAACTTCTCTTTTGTGTCTTTTCATATTTGCCCATATTGTTTTGTCCTTTCTGTAGTGAGCAGTTTAGCTCTCTATCTATTACAAGTATATTGGAGAGCACTCTTGATGTCAACTAAAATAGTTATGTTTTTCTCACTTTTTTCGTATAATATATTTGCTATGGGAGAAAATCGTTTATGAACAATTTGAAAAAGTATCGACTGGAGAGCAAATTATCACAATATAAGCTAGCAGAATTGCTAAAGAAAGATGATGGCAGTCCTGTTGGTCGAACAGTAATAAGTCAGCTCGAAAGTGGTAAAAGAAGACTAAATTTAAAAACAGCACAAAAGTTATCAGCAATTCTTCATGTCGATCCTTACGAATTAATGGGAGAAGACAATTTAAAAAGACCCGTTGACTCTGAATCGATTTCAAAAGTTGTTGGATCTATTATTCAAAGTCAAAGAATTTCATTTGTTGAAGCTTTCTGCTCATTAGCCAATTCTTATTTGGGTGATCACTATACTGGGACATATTCTGACAATAAGGATAAGTTTTTAATGTGGGCTTGCCAAGATATTTCTAATTCTATTGATGGCTTTTCTGAAAAAGATATGGAGGGGCTTTATGGCGTGATTAGAAAGTTTATGCTTGATAACCAAATTCAACATAAGCAAGCTATGTTTGATTTTCAAGACGAATTAGGTCTTAATAGTGGTGATAAAAATAAAGGAGGAAACAAAAAATGAAAAAAATAATTTTATCCACTCTTGCTTTGATTAGTTGTTTATCTTTAGGCTCCTGCTCTAATGAGGAGAAGCCCTTAAAAACTATTCAACTTAAGGAGAATCAAGTTTTGACTATCGATAAATATAAATTTGATTTTGGCTATACGGACTGTTTTTATCCAACATCTTCATTAGAAAGTGATACTATTTGGAATCAAGGTAAGCTTCAAAATTTGCCTTATACTTATTCTAAAGTAGTACTAGCTATTTATTCTACTTCTATAAAAATTGAAGTTAATTTTGATTTAGATCTGATAAATAAATTAATCGAAGATTATAAAAAAGAACCAGTTAATACAGGATCTAATTTAATAATTGGGCAAGATAGTACTTTATATACTTCAAAGGATTTTGGTTCTAAAAATCTTGGTACTGGAATTTATATAGATTCTAAAACAAATACTTTTATTTATTCTCCGGAATCTTTCGACTATTCTGATTACTCTTTAACCTTTAACGCTAATACCACTCCATACGAGCTTAAGGAGGTCTCTAAATGATTCCTGCTGTCGGTTACTGCCGTTTCTCTTCTGAGAACCAGGCGGACGGATTCTCTATCGAGGCTCAGAAGAATGCAATCAATGAGTTTGCTTCTAGGATGGGCTATGAGATTATCCGCTTCTATGTTGATGAGGCTAAGTCTGGAACTACTACTGAAGGTCGTACTGCTTTCCTTGATATGCTTTCAGATTCTAAAAATCATGAATTCCAAGTTGTCATCGTTCATAAACTTGACCGTTTTGCACGTTCTCGTATTGACTCTGCCGTTTCTAAGAAAGTTCTTAAGGACAATGGTGTTAAGCTTATCTCGGTCTTGGAGCAATTGGATGATTCTCCCGAATCCATCATTCTTGAATCCGTTCTTGAAGGTATGAATGAGTACTATTCCAAAAACCTTTCAAGGGAAACTAAGAAGGGTATGAAGGTAGCTGGCGCTAAGGGTCGCATCCTCGGTACTATTCCTTACGGTTATATTGCTGACAAGGAAAACAAATTCCAAATTGTTGAGAAGGAAGCTAAGAATGTCCAATTGATCTATGATTGCTTTAATAAGGGCATGACCTTTAAGGCTCTTCGTGAAACTCTTAAAAAGCAAAATATTCAGACTCGTGCTGGTAAGTGGTTCAATGATAGTTATCTCAGGCAAATGCTTATGAATCCTGTCTACATGGGGGATTATCATTTCGGTGAAGCTATATATTCTGGGGTTGTTCCTCCTATCGTTTCTCGTGACTTATATGATTCCGTACAAGTGATTATGCAAAAACATAAGAGAGTAGTTCCTAAGGACAAGGGGACTTCCTATCTATTGACTGGTCTTATCTTCCATTCCTGTGGTGAAGCTATGGTGGGTTATAAATCGATTAAAAAAGGCAAAGCATACTATTACTACCGTTGTCGTAAGAAAGAGCCTAAGGGCTATGTCTATAAGCAAGCTATCGAAGATGCCGTTCTTGCTGCCGTGCAAGATTTCTTCACGGATGAAAAAGTTATCACTGCTTATACCAAGGAGTGCAACAAAGCCCTTAAAAATATTAAGAAGTCTAGTGACATTGCTTCTCTTCGTAAACGTGATAGCGAGCTTAAGGATCAATCTTCTAAGCTTCTGGATTTGTATCTTACTAGCGTTATCAATCAGCAACTCTACCTTGAAAAGAAAGAGCGCATAGATATTGAAGCAAGACTTGTTGAGTCTCAAATTCAAACTTGTGTCAGTGCTTTCGATTTGAGTCCAGACATCATCCGCTGTGCTTTTGCTGATTATGCGGACAAAATAAAAAACAGCCTAGATAACCCTAAGGATACCCAAGCTGTTCTCTCTACACTGATTAAGAGCATTAAGCTTTATGAAGATAGATTCGAAATCACATTCAAATTTGGCGATAGGCAAGTAGCGTATAATTTCAGCAACGCCCCCGCCCTCGCTCAATTAGTCGCTACCTACTCATTTAATGAGAAGTTAGCGAAGAATGTTGCTTTCTTATCTATTTCACTCATAAGTCCTAATTTATCCTCTCAATCGGCTTAGAAGTGCCTTCAGTAGTGGCTTTAGGCTCTTCTGCCTTTACGGCATTGACTTTGAAGTCAGTGCCTTTTAATTTGGCAATCTGAGCCTCAAGCTTCTTTACCTCAGCGTCCTGCTTTGCTTTAAGCTCTTCCTGCTTTTTGGCAAGTTTGTCGGCTCTAAGCTTAGCCTTGGCTGCTTCCTTTTCTGCTTTAGCCTTTTGTGAGGCGGATGCAGTTTCGGATGCAATTGTAGCTCTAGCTTCAGCGACCTTGCTGTTCTCGGTGGTGAGTTCGGCTATTTTCTTGGAAATATCAGCTTTCTGAAAGTCAGATGCGATTCCAAAGATTGAACCCGCTAAACCACTGCATGCTAGGGTCTCAGTGATTACCGCAGTCCAGTCGAACTTTGGGGAGAGGATGTACCTTCCCCAGCCACCAAGAGCCCAGACATTAATTATGGAGCCGATGAAGGCAAGGACGAAAGGCAAAATGAAGAGCCATTTGGTGATGACGGATTTATCAACGCCATTCTTCTCAGCCCAAGCCTCTGCCTTCTTCTTGATTGGAATCTTAATCAATTGGGTAAGCCCAAAGGCAAAAACGATAATGATCAATCCTCCAATCCCATAATTGGTTAGGAACTTAGTGAAGTTTTCCATATCCTTTTTCCTTTCTCCCCAGTTTAGAGACATATGAGAGGTCTTTGTTTTATTAAACTAATTCATATATTTTCAGACTGATCCAAACGCTTTTTGAAGTGGCATTTGACTTAATGGTCAAAGTAGTATTTTCACTTAAATTGCCATATTAGTTTACTCCTTCTTTCTGAACAGCATTGGCGGCTTTAACAGCATCTCGAATTTGGGTTTCTGTTTGAATGCCAAGTGCATTCTTGATTGATTTAGCTTCGGCTGACTTCTCTTTGAATTCAGCTAATAGAGTATTCCATTCCTCATCAGTAATTGTTCCTGCTGCATGTTGAATAGCTTGCGTGTTGAACCAATCAAAGTATTGATTGAGCTCTGCTAGTCTATTTTCTTTGTTCGCCTTTTCTTGAAGTCTTTTTTGTTCTGCCTCTAACTTAGTAGTGTCTTGAACTATTGCTCCGTTTTCTATTTTGCAATAAGGCTTCCGAAGTTTGTCATAGTCGCGTTCGTAAATCTTTATCTTTCTTTTCTCGGATAGATCAAATAGCTTATTGCCATTATCATCCGTTTTCTCCGGATAATATTCTTCCCATGTCTGATAAGGAAGAAATCCAGCGTCTATCTCGCAAAAGCCTAGATATCCGTCTTTGTCTACAATTAGGACTTTCATGTTGTCCCTCCTTTCCTTATAAATTTGACAAGACAATCTTTTTCCAAGTAGCCCCGCTTCTTAACCAGTTAATTAGCTTAGTCTTTGAATCGGAAGCTTGTTCCCAACAAGATCTAATATAAATTGTTAGACAATTGGAGTATAAATCTGGAATATATATCTGAACCCCTTGATGTTCTTCGAGCATTTGAATAATTGTGCCCCAAGGATAAATGTTATTTGCTTTAATTCCAAATGGATCACCCGTACAATCGGTGTTGAAATAGCCATTTTCCAAGCCGATATAGTTATAGTCTAGTTTCTTAAGAGGTGCGGTTAAGTTTAATGGTATTGTCATATTGCACCTCCCAAGTCTAAGTTAGATGCCCTCATCGGTTGGGCAACTTCTATACAATCTGAATTTTGGAGCTGAGCTCCCTGAAAAAGTAAGCTTCGTAGTAAGTCCGACTTCGCCTTGACCATCAATTTGATTATACCCGCCTTCTTTTGTAGGAAGGAAAATCCAACCATATGAGCTTTTAATGACTCCGAAACCAGCTGGAAGAATGTAGTCAGTACTAAGGGTAACTCCTTTAATGCTAACCTTGCATTTAATTTCATTAAGCGAATAATAGAACCATATCTGATCTCCTGCCATCGGAATTGTGACTTGAAAGTCACCATACCATTGGCTGTCGTAAAGCATTTTGCCTCGGAATTGAGTCCTAGCCCAAGCTTCAGTAAGTAACTTAGGCATGGTCTAATACCCCCCCGGTTTTTGTTGCCTCTCCTTTAGAGTTACCAGTACTTATTTGCCTATTGCTCGAAGCATTAGCAATCAAATATTCGGTGTCTTTCTGTACTTTAAAAGTTACATTGCCTTTTAAGTACTTATCCGTAATTAAGTCCATTTTAATCTCCTTTCCTTAATAGATATTCAAAGCATTTCTGCCTTTAACAATCGTATAGGTAATGTTAGCTGTTCCTTGATTACCTGGAACCTGTACCTGTCCTAGGCCTCCAGAGGAATAACTTCCATCTGAATTGTATCTTCTCAACACTGCCGAAAATACTGAGGTTCTGTAATTGGTTATCTTAATGGTGGTTTTTCCTCCAGCAATACCTTTTGCTCCGCTAGTTATTTCTACTCTCAAGTTCGAAACATTGGTGAACACACTGACTTCATACTCATCGTTGCTTGACGTGTCTTTTACTCCCACTAATCCTTCGCCTATGTTATCTGGGATTACTTGGGCTATCAGATTGCCTTCCGCATCATACAAGTAGTGAAACTTGTAAGTATTGAGCGGAGATGAGGTGTTGGTGATTGTATTATCGCTGCTGATACTTATTCCATTTCCGGGTTTAAGTTTCTTCTGATAACCAGTAGTGAAGACAGTGCCTTCCTTATCTGCCTCAGCCCTTGCAGCGAAGATTCTTCGCCACACCGATTCACCTTTTTTCTTGAGTCGATCTATAAATTTTTCAGCCATGGATTATCCTCCTTTCTATAGGTCAATTGTGTGATATTCCACACTATCGTCGCTATTCTCAATTTTTGATTTGTCTGTAAGCAAATAGCCAAGGAATGTATAGGTTCCATCAGCATTCTTGACATAAACATATTTGTAATCCATTCCTTGGTATCCTTTCTAGCTTTGCGAAGCTTCAGTGTCGACAACTGCTATTCCGCCAATAGCTAAGTTATTTAGAGAAGCATCATCAATATTTGGTGCGAATACAATCATTTGAGAACCCTTGAGCACTCTGCCTTTAGCATCAACTTGTACTGCTGAATAAGTTCCAGCTGTTACTCCAGTATTCTTTAAGACTGCGTTGATTGTGGCGTTGGCTGTTCCATCAAAGTTTGCACTTCCCGTGGCATCACCACTTAAGGCGATTGTTCTAGCTGCAGCTAACTGATTGGCTTTTCCTGCTGGTGTCGTTCCAGCTTTCAATTTGCCTATCTCGCTATTTGCAGTGTCAGCATTAGTCTTTGCAGTATTGGCTGTTCCTTGTGCTTTGTCTGCTGCACTCTTGGCATTGTCAGCTTTGGTTTCTACAGCTTTCAATGCTGCGACTGTTGCATATCCAGTTAAATCGATGGTTTGAGTCTCAAGTGGGCTAAGTTCGTAATAACCTCTAGTTCCTTCATTGTTGTCTAATATAGCTGATACCCAGTAATCTGGAGTTCCTGTAGCCTTGATAAAGATATTATCGCCGATCTTCAAGTCGCCTTTAGCCATTTTTTTAAGCGCGGTATTCATGTCTGCTTCCGTATCATATGCAATACCTCTCACTCTGCCTTGTGCTAATGAATATGCATCGTTAGCCTTAGTTTGAGCATTATTTGCAAGAGTAGTATTGGTTGCAATCTGATTGACTTGAGCTTGAGTGATTGCCACTGTTCCGAGTTTATCGAGATTGACAATGACATCACCCGTCTCTTTGTTTCCTGTTCCGACTTTAACAGATGTTACTCCAGCTTTTGATGCTAGAGCGAATAGGCTATTCAAGATTGCTGCTAAGCTAGCTCCTGCGCCTTGTCCAGCTATTCCTCCTTCTGCTTTAATTTGTTCGACAACTGTAGTGAAGAACTTCTCTTCGTATTCTGTAGCAGACACTTTTTCTAAGTATCTTGCTTTGACAGAACTTACTATCCTATTTCCAGCCATGTTCCACCTCCTGTGTTTTCTTTAGTATTTTGGCTTTTGACTTCTTTAATTGTATTGCCTTGCAAGATGTAATAATCACCAATCTGTTGTTCTTCTTTAAGAGTAGTTCCAGTAATGATTTTCTCTGCTAATCTTTGATTTGTTACTTGGATCGCATTTCTAAGATCTAGAATGTCATTCTTGTTTTTCTCAATCTGGACTTGTTGAGCTAGGTCAACTGGACCATCATTGCAACAACTGCTCTTCTTGAAGATTAAGGCTACATCTTCTTTTCGTCTCTTCACATCTTCTGTTTCACCGAACATAAGTACCACATCATTCATGTACTCACCTCCAGTGGTTTGACTTTCTTGACAATCAATCTTCCAATATAGTCTTTTTCTTCTTTAGTCTTGTCTTGATAATGGATTTCAAGATTGTAGAACGAAGCTCCCAATTCTAATTTAGCGGTTTCCTCCGATGTAAACTCTAACTTCCAATTATCTTTCTTTTCATCATGAGTAAGCTGAATATTCTTATTTCGGAACAATATTCTTACTTCATCTATTGGAGGATCTTTGCTGGATAAGATTTTAAGACTTTGAGAATATGGAAGTCCCTGATAAATGACAATCTCACTATTATTGATAACCGTATACATGTTGACTGTCCTCTCATAAATCTATTATGTGGTAATCGAACTCGTCATCATCTACACCTATTGTTTCTACCAATGACCTAAAATCTGATATTGTTGCACCGTTCTTTCTAAACTGAGATATCGGATAATCGTATGAGCCACTCTCTTGGTTTTGGATGTTTGTTTGGTTAAGTGTTGAAGACGCATTAACAACTACAAACTCAGCTGTGGCATCATCCGTATCGGCTTTGTAAGTGATTCTTGCAACAATGTACTGAAGGTCAGTGCCAGCTACTGTTACTTTGCTTAAGTCAGCTACCTTCTCTTCTTGTGCAAGGAAGAGTCGGAACCCTTGAACGGATAATGTTCCTTTGCTCATATACACTTCACTACCGACAAGCTTAGTCGTACAGCCATTAATAGCACCATTCTTTTTATTGACTGCGTTGTAGTTAAGCAGGGCTCCATTAGATACGCCGATACCTATTCCTAATGGATCATCTTTTCTTTCTAACAATCTTACACTCATTTTTGCTTTCTCCTTTCCTAAATGTCAACATCGCCTTGGTAGATGAAGTCAGCGTATAAAGCACCAGAAGCATTGGTTACTTCTAGGTCTTTATAGATGTACCAATAATGGCTATTTGTATCACCGTCATTATGTTCTTTAGCTTCTCCGAATGTTTTAAAAGTAAAATAATTACCTTCAATTGTTATAAACATAAATGGATGTTGAGTAGTTGATTCTCCAAAAGGCTGTCCCCATTGCATTCTTAAACACTCATCCCACCCATTAGCTCTATCTCCGGTATATTCTTGCGGATTGTTTTGCAAATTAAGTTCTGCCGATTCAAGATAGCCCTTCCCATTTGCATAATAATTTCCATATAAAGCTATCTTAGCTTTATTATTTTCTATAACGCAATACAAATCATCACTCATTAAATTCATTTTTGCATCAATAGTACTTTTTACATAAATCCCTAAAGAGACTACTGATTTTATCCAAAAAGTAACTTTTGCTTTAGTTTCGTTAGAATCAAAGAAAAGTTTTATTCCTTTCAAATGATTCCAATCAATAGGACAGTAAACTCTAGTAGGAGTCATACTACCAGTGCCGAAACTAGAAGAAATATTTAAAATCTTTACTCTTTTTATAGTCATTAAATTGGATAAATTAGAACCGATTGTAATTCCGCCTATTGATTTTGTTTCTTTTGACCAAGAGTATCCTGGAGTTCTTGAATTATGACTCGATTCATTGTTATATGCTTCCAATGCATTTTTATTATCCGATTTAATTAAAAATATTAAATCCTCGCCGCCATATGGTCGATAAACCTTTTTAGTCAAATCCCCTAAAATATTACGACCTGTTATTCTCGAATTGTCTTTTAAATTAACTGTACTTTCCCTTGCCTCAAAATCATATTCTTTAGCAATGTATTGTAAATCAATAAAAGGATTAGAATCCATCGGTTTATATTTAAACTGTGCAATAGGCACTCTATATGCGCCATTATTATGCTTATATAAATTATCTTTATAGCTACCCATATATTGTCCGGGGTTATACTCATATCCATTGCTTGAAGTGGTAAGTACAAATCTTGCTGTTTGATTTAATATATCGTTTAAATTAACTTCAATATAAAGAGTACAATAGTTTTCATCGCTTTCCATTCCTTGATGAAAATCATGAAGTTTAATTTTATCTTTTAAATATACTTGTCTTCCATACACGCTAAGCATTCCTGGATTCACATAAAGAATGAGTGTTGAGGCATCAAATTCTATCTTAAAAGGCTGATCTTCTTTATTTGTTTTAATTATTCCAAATGGAGAAAAGGTTCTTATAGAATCTATCTTATCTTGAGAATCAATCTTGTTATTTCCCTTTCCAATATAAAAAATAACGGTATCAGAATAAGCCAGAACACGCTTTCCTTTTTGATTTATAAAATTAATTCCAGTCTGGGACATGTTAGTAACCTCCATAAAGATAAACTCTTACACTTGCGTTTTGATAAACATAATCACCATCAGCCTGTCTACCTTCAATCCACAATTGACTATTGGTAATATCAAGCATTAATTTTTCACTATTAGAAGAATACATAATAGGCAAAGGAGCAATTTTATCTTTATAAAGTTTTAAAATGGTTCCCGCATTAGGTAGATAATTGCCTTGAGGACCAAGCAAGTTAGAAAAATCCCAATTATTAGCTTTAAATTCAACAGCAAAAACACCTTCAAATCTCTTTAAAGAGTTGCTATTTTCAAATGAAATTTTGTCTGAATTACCACCATTATTTTTTCCACGTACTAATATATCTCTGTTTTTAATAAGTACTGCTTCTTGAAGTAAATAGACTCCTCTTCCAGGAAGATAAAGGTTCTCGTTAACTCTATTTTTATCGCCACCTTCAAATCCTCTAGCCTCAGCACACACGTCTGCTTCTGTGGCATAATTAACTCCGACGACCTTTCCATTTTCTTGCTTAAAGACATTACCAAATGGTACACCTGCTATTCTTCCTGTACCTAATAGATTAGTGGCATTTTGAGCTACTCCCGGTTCAAGAGTTGGAATTATCTTTTCCACTCTCGTTCCTGTAATCTTAAAAAGAATAATTTCATAGGTTCCTGGGCCATTTAAGCAGTCGGTTTTTTCTGAGCTATTTGCAGTTGCATAGATGCCAACATCGCTTTCTGTATCGTTCTCGGCAATAATCATTTGAAGCTTTATATAAACTGTTGTTTGATCGTTAAAACTACTTAAATCGACATTGACTTGTGAGTTCTTGCCTATTTCAATGAGTCTTCCGCCAAACATAATCATTCCGGAACCAATTGAAAAATTTTTATTAGCTAGAGAAGCTTGGCATTCGCTATAAACACCTTGGAGGATTCCGTTTCCTAGCATGATATACCACATACAGGCATCGTGAAAAGCAGTAACCTGTTCGTTTGGAATCCCAGCTGGTACTTCGATATTGGTATTCTTTCCATTAATATACCAAGTTCTTTTCCCTGTAGCTTCATCAGTCTTTACATAAGGCATATTCTCTTCAAAAGGATTGCTATTATTCTTTCTAACAAGTATTAAATTTTCACTGCTTACCTTTGCTATATCCGCCATACTTTTCTCCTTCTTTAATCATCCATGAACCAAAAGTCTGATAGTCTTCCAAACGTTAAGGACTTGTTTCCTTTGCTGTCTTCTTTAATAGACATCACTGGAAGTTCCTTAATCGTGTTTTCAGCTCCGTTCTCGTAATCAGCTGGAAGATATTGATTAATAGCTCCCATATATCTAAAGTCAACATCTTCTAGAGTTGAGCCAAGTTTAGTGTTTAGATTAATAGTTACCTTGTCTTTGTATCTATTCTCATTTAATTTTTGAATAGCTTCTGCCTTAGCTTCATTAAACGCCACTTGCTCTTGAGTTTTCCCTTGTTCTTGAGCTTCGTCTTCATAATCTGTTGGATCCTTATAAATCGTTGCGATTCTTGGAGGATACAAGCGGTCTTTACTATTCGTACTGTACTCTTTGACTTCGTATCTATTAGTCAAATAATAGGTCTTGCTGTCACTTCCATTGGTTGCTATAGCTCTATTTACAACATTTTGAGTGTTTGACATTCGTACATCATAATCGCTTAGTTTTATATTCTTCTTTTCAGTAATTCTCATTACTTTGAAGACAAGTTTGTATTGGTTTTCGATTGCATCAACCTGGGCTTCAGCAATAACAACAACGTTATATAGGTTACAAGCTGTCTGAATTACCTTCCAAAGTTCTTGAACCTTCTTCTCTCTAGAGATTGCTTCTTCTTTCCAATCATTTGCTGAGAAGACCGTTAAGTCCGATGTATCCACTTCATAGTCAATTCCTAGGTCTAATCCGTCCTCCTCAGTCTTTTCTCTGTCATTGAGAAGATATTTGAATAAGCTCTTGACTGAGTTAATCTTAAATTCGCCATTAGCATTTTTTGCACCTAAGTCAAGCATGATAGTTTGATTGAATAGTTGTCTGCAGTCTATTCCGCTAACGGTTGTTAGCTCATCTTTGGTCACTGGGATACCACAGAACGAAAGATACTGAATCTTACCTGTGTTGTTAAACAAAGCAATATAGCAAGCATTTCTTGAGTTCTCAAAGCCTTTACAGGTGAGCTTAAACTCGTCAAATTCGTAAGCTTTTCTTGTCAACGACCATTCACTTACCACGTGCTGAGTCCAGGCTCCAAGAGGCTTAAACTGCCTATCATAAAGACATGCCCAACTCATGATATGTACCTCACATAATGAACTTCACAGCTCGCTTCCTCATTATCAAGAGAAGCAGTGATCTTGCTTCTTCCAGGATTAGCGAATAAGAAGGAATCTTTTGACTTATCAAGGGCATCGAACATATCCTTTGTTGTTATAGCTCCCGTATCTAAGTTAGTTTCGGTCATATAAACTCTGTTATTAAAGGCATCAATAATGATTCTTTGATTCTCAGTTATGGAAGTAAGATCGGAAGAGCACACGTCTGAACTCCAGTCACAGTTCCGTATCTC
>ERZ1024349.34-NODE-34-length-20680-cov-28.148170_pt1 | contig 20680 bp, 27 predicted proteins | sample MGYA00520789_ERZ1024349 | MGnify/ENA primary metagenome ERZ1024349 (study PRJEB33242, sample SAMEA3444257) | Homo sapiens | biome: Host associated; feature: Gastrointestinal tract; material: Stool | place: Uganda | collected 2011-01-01 ...
CGTAGGAGGTAACTGGCATGGCTTATGCAGATTATGAATTTTATACAACTTCATACTTCGGCAATGTTGTGCCAGGAGCCGACTTCCCACGGCTGGCAGAAAGAGCCAGTGATTTTGTGGACACAATGACATTTGACAGGTTGGTGGACGGATTGCCGAGCAATGAACGCTCACAGAAGCGTATCAAAAAGGCAGTCTGTTCATTGGCTGAGTTGATGTATCAGGTTGAGCTTGCTGAAAAGAACGCAATTAATCAGGCATCAGCAAATGTGACCGACACGAATGTTGGTGGCAAATCAACAGGCATTGTAACCTCTGTAAGTTCCGGCAGCGAATCCATTTCTTATGCCACGCCTCAGCAGATTGGAGCGAGTGCAAAAGAGTGGAGTGCGGTGTATGCCGCCGCCGGAGATGTACAGAAAACGAATGACTTACTTCTCAAGACAGCTTTGCCGCTTCTGATGGGGGTAAGGACGGATGATGGAATACCAGTATTGTATGCAGGACTTTAAAGTTAATATCTTAGGCTCTGAATGGAGTGTGAAATTCGGAAACGAAGAAGCATATCCAAATCTGACAAATGTCGATGGCTATACAGATTTATCAATACGAGAAATTGTTGTTGATAATATGAAAGCGTCACAGGGGCAGATTGGAGAAAAAGCAAACCTTGGGCACTACCAGAAGCAGGTTGTCCGGCATGAGATCATCCATGCATTCCTGCTTGAATCCGGGCTTGATTCCAATTCTCACGAAGCTGAAAGCTGGGCTACGAATGAAGAAATGGTTGACTGGTTTGCTATTCAGTCACCGAAGATTTTTAAAGTATTCAGTGAACTTGAATTGATGTGAGGTGAAGATTATGGAAGCATTATTTACAAACGTAACTCTGATTTTGGCAGTAATCGGTGTTCTGGCGTTTTGCGTATCTGTGATTACACAGGTGATTAAAAATGTTGGGTTCCTGTCGAAAATTCCGACAGATGCACTTGTGCTTGTACTGTCCATCGGAATCACTGTAGCCGCTTTTGTGGCATATATGCAGTATATCCGCATGGAAATCTTGTGGTATATGATTTTAGCCGCTATCATGGCAGGATTTATTGTAGCGTTTATTTCCATGTTTGGATGGGAGAAGATCACGGAATTGTGGAAACGAACATCCAAGGTCGATGTGGATAAGCTGAAAAATAAATGATTAAGGAGAGGGTATCATGTACGAAAAAACGGTGACGATTTTTAACTATTACGAATCAGCCACAACTGGAGATGCGTACTGGTATCCTCATGTGCTATCCAATGTCGATTTGAATACCGACAGGGGGGCAATCATCAAAAAGTATGGAGCGGATACAGCCGATAATGCACAGTTGCATATTCTGTACGGGATAAACCAGTCCGGACGGAAAGTAATCGCAGACAAGGACAGTAATGCGATTCCATGGTTGCCGCCTAAAGAATGGAAAAAGCAGACCAATGACCTCTTGTCCGAAACTCTCACATTCTCGCCAGAAGATGACTTTTTTTGGGAGGGCGAATGGGATAAGGGTATTGTGAATGATGATAATTATCATGGCGGATTTTATCAGTACATGAACCAGAGTAGGGATAATGTTTTTAAAATCACCAGTGTGGGCGGCCCGTATACATTAATTCCACATTTTGAGATCTTGGCAAAATAAGGAGTAGCTATGGAAGATAATAAACCAATAGGCAAAGATGCAGATGGAAAGGATATTCTGGCGGATGCCATGAAATCACTGCTTAATCAGTATCCCGGATTGCATGATGGTGAAAAAATCAAATATGAGGAACTTGGTACGGATAGTGGAATTGCTTTTTATGCGGATGCTGGGGCGCTGATTTATTCCGAAAAAGAGGATGTTTGCGGTACGATGCACCAAGTGTGCCAGTATCCGTTTATCGTGGTGTACCGCACAGCTTCAGACAAGGAACGGCAGAAGCTTTCCGTACAGAGATTCCTGGATAATCTAGGCAAGTGGATATGCCGTGAACCGGTTGCAGTAGATGGCGTTGAGACACGCTTATCCGCTTTTCCTGAGCTTTCACAGGGGAGAGTGATAAAACGTATCACCCGTGATAATTCCTACGGTACAGAGCCGCAGGCAAACGGTGTACAGGACTGGCTACTCCCTATTACTGTGAGATATGAGTATGAGTGGGAAAAATGGTGATTCCGCTCAAATATAGTAACTAACCCGACTATCGCTTGAAGATAGCCGCTAACCTACAAAGCCTTTTAAAAGTTATAGGCAGAAAGGACATTTTTATGATTGAAAGAAAATATCTTGCGCACTATATTGATGCAGCATTTAGTTCTTCCACTCCAACCTATGTAAGGCTTGGAAAAACACTTGAAGAGTACAGCGAAGAACTTAATCCGGACGTGGAGATTCAGGAAAATATTTTTAACGAACAGTCCGTGAAGCATTCCGGCTATAAGGCACAGGCAGATGTAAGCTCCTACTACTACGAGGATTATGATGATTCACTTTCTAACAAGATTATGGATTTGGCAAACAACAGATCCACAGGAGACAAATGTAAAACCACTATGGTTGATGTACTTCTCAAACCGGGTGAATCGGAAAGTGCGGCTCCCACGGTAGTATGGGCATGGAGAGAGGATGTATACCTGATTCCCAACAGTGTAGGTGGTGACACTTCCGGCGTACAGACTCCATTCACGCTGTATAAAGCTGGTAATCGTGTAAAAGGCACATGGGATATGAGTAAGAAAACATTTACTCCATCTTCCAGCTTAGCAGAATAGCAGAATAATAAGTTATTAGAGAAAGGAGAAAATAAATGGCAAAGCAGATACAGACCAGCGTAAAGCAGGCCGAATATGAGTTTCTTGATTCTGATGGAGGAATCCTTTTTACTCTCCGATTCAACCCAGATCTCGATATTGCAAGGAGATACGAAAAAACAGTTGACTTTCTGAACAACATATTTGATGGGCAGGATGAGAAAGACGTTGATGCTTTTTTTGCGAAGAGTGACGAGCTGAAAGAGCAATTAAATGAGATGTTTGGCTCAGATATTTCCACACCGATCTTCTCGGTGATGAATCCGTTTACGCCACTCGAAAACGGAAAATTCTATGTGGAGGAGATCATTGAAAAACTGGGGCAGATCGTAGAATCAGAACTTGATGTGCGTGTTAAAAAGGTACAGAGCCGCCAGAGCAAATATACGGCAAAGTACCATAATTAATGAACCCGTGGGAACTTCCCACTTCGGTCAATGTTGATGGAACTGAATATGCTATAAGAACGGATTTCCGGGCTGTTTTGGACGTGCTGACGGCCACAAGCGACCCGGATTTGTTTTTGCCAGATGCTTCCGAAAAGGAAAAATCATGGGTAAAAATGGACACCATTTTAAAAATCATGGTGATTGATTATGATAATCTCCCGATAGAAAAATACGGGGAAGCATGCGAGAAAATCATAGAATTTATCGACTGTGGAATGCGTGACGATGGGATTAAAAAGCCGCATACTATGGACTGGCAACAGGATGCACAGATTATCATTCCGGCAATCAACCGTGTGCAGGGAACAGAGATCCGTTCTTTGAAATACCTGCACTGGTGGACTTTCTTTGGAGCATATATGGAGATCGGGGAATGCCTGTTTTCACAGGTGATACATATCCGGCAGAAGAAGATGAAGCATCAAAAGTTAGAGAAGTGGGAAAATGATTTTTACAACTCAAATAAAAATATTATAGATCTCAAAAAGCAACTCAGCGAAGAGCAAAAAGAAGAGATTGCGAACCTTGAGAAGTGGCTGTAGGAGGTGATTACATGGCCGACGGAAGTGTTGTTATTGATACCAAGATTGATACGAGTGGTGTGGAAAAGGGAATAGGGGATATTGAAAAAACCTTAGCAAACATAGCAGAAAATGTAAAATCCATTTCAGAAAATTTTGAAAAAATGATAAATGGATTAGCAAGCGGATCAGGAACTGCAAATAATTTCGTATCAAATCTTAACAAAAATCTTGAGAAAACAGCAGATTCCGGGAAAAAAGCAGCCAAAGAAGTAAAAAAGGCTTTTGATCCGAAAGATATATCCAGATTAAAAATCCACAGATGGAACGATGAGTCAAACCTGGTAGGCGATACCAGCGAAATATCAGATGAAGAAAGGCAGGCGTTACACGAAAGAACAAAAGATGCAATAAAAGCGGCGCAAGAAGAGGCAGAAGCTTTTAATGCGGAAAAAGAAAAGGTAAATGAACTGTATGAATCAATCAAAAAAACAAAAGAAGAATTAAAATCTCTGGAAAAATCTGGTAAGTGGTGGGGAGATGACGAATATGACGAAGCTGCGATAAAGCTTCAAGATCTTACAGACAAGGTAAAGCAGTATAAAACTGCGACATTATTCCCGAAAGAAGAACCGGGCGAAGTGGAAAAAATTTCAGGATCCGTAAGCAGACTTGGGCAAAAAATGGAAATCCTTGCAAAAAAGCTCAGAGCATCCGGTATTGCTGGATTAAAGAAAAAAATCCGTGATATTGGCAATGCTATATCAGCCCTGTATAGAAAACTGGCCCAGCTTGCAGCCGGCGCAATAGTGGCGGGATTGAAGAAAATATCAAGCGGTATTTTTGGAATCCACAAATCAGCCAATAAAAGCACGATATCACTTAAAAATATGCTCAGGTATGCGTTCGGTATCCGTTCTTTATTTGCATTGCTTAATAGATTACGTAGTGCCGCAGCGGAGGGAATGCAAAATCTTGCCAAGTATGATCTAGCCACTGGTGCTGATAACATTAATCGGAGTATTTCTGAGTTACAATCTGCGCTTACTCAGCTTAAGAACAGTTTTGCAACAGCATTTGCGCCGATTCTCACAGTAGTATCACCTATTCTGGTGCGCTTTATCAACCTGATTTCTCAGGCAGTGACCCGTGTAGGTATGTTGATTGCAGCACTTACCGGGCAAAAAACATTTACCAAGGCGATTGCAGTGCAGGAGAATTATGCAGCCAGTCTGGATAATACGGCGGATAGTGCCAAGAAAGCTGCAAAGGCTTTGCAAGGATATCTCAGCCCAATAGACGAGATCAACCGATATGATGACGGCAGTAGTTCTGATTCCGGCACTGGATCCGGTGGAAAATATACCGGCCCATCTGCAGGGGATATGTTTGAGGAGGTTCCGATCGAAAGCTCTCTTAAGGGGATTGCGGACAAGATTAAGGAACTGATCAGGAACGAAGACTGGGAAGGCCTTGGTGCCTACATGGCGAACGGCATTAATAAGGGCCTGCGGAAAGTATATGATGTAATCAGCTGGAATAATGTAGGGCCGAAGGTTACGGAATTTATTACGGCATTTACTACAACCTTTAACAGCTTGGTAGATCATATCGACTGGGATCTGATGGGACATACCCTTGGTGCTGGGATTAATACAGCAGTAAATACACTTAATCTCCTGATTGGAAACGGCGGTATTGATTTTATCCAGATAGGATCTAGCATTGCGAAATCCTTAAGGGGTGCAATCCGAGAAATCAATTGGAAATCCCTTGGACAATTACTTGGAAATAAGTTTATGATTTCCTGGAAAATGCTTTCCGGATTTGTACAGGAAATGTCCAGGAAAAATGATGCCGGGATTACTGGCTGGACGGAGCTTGGAAAATCCATTGGTACGGCAATGACTGGAATGTTTGATGTAATAAGCCTTACAGACATTGCTGATGCAATTGTAGGAGTTATCAATGGCGCATTTGATATTCTGGCCGGATTTGACAAGGAATTTGATTGGGATTCTTTTCAGGAAAATTTAAAATCTGGTATTGAAAGCACAATAAACGGGATTGAATGGAAAAAGAATGGAGAAGCATTCGGAAGTTTTCTTAAGAATTTATGTCGCACTCTCCGAAAATCTCTTACAAGAGATACATTCTATGAATTTGGTGAGGGTGTGGGAGAATTTCTTGGAGAATTGCCATGGGGTGAAATTTTACTAACAGCAGCTGACTTAATCATTGGTGGATTATCAAGCGCTTTTGATGGACTGATTAGTGGTATAAAGGAAAATCATCCTCTTGTAGGATCCATCGTTGATATTTTAACCAAGGCTTTCCTTGTCGTGAAGATTGCAAACATATCAGGAATATCAAGTTTGGCAGTTCTTATCATTAGTAAGATTGCAGAGAAAATTGCCGCAGAAGAAAATGCAAAGATTATTGGAGCAGCATTAGAAGATGTTGTTGGAGATGGAACTACAGAAGCGACAGACTCATTAAAAAATCTGGGAGATGCAGCGGAAAAGTCAGGTGGACAGTTTGATGGATTCTGGGGAAAAGTGATCAATATAGGGGCAACAGCCTTTATGTATGATGGCTTTACTCACCTCAAAGAAACTATGGATATGAAAGAATCTACTTCTGATGCATTTAACGATTTCGAGGTTGTACGTAAGGCATTGAAACTTCTGCAGGAACAAACAGGCATTTCGGGAGATAAACTTATAGGGCTCGGCGGAGACCTTTCCCAGATACGAGATAACTCTTTTGATTTTGATGAACAGTTAAAAAAAGTGGCGACCACACTTGAGAATGCTGGAATATCAACAGATACGTTTAAGCAAGCACTAAAAACTGCAATGGAAGAATCAGATACTTCATCCAATACTCATATAAGCAATATCAAAGAGTATATTGGAACGATGGGCCAAGAATTTGATAATGCGAGATCTGCCCTCGAACGTCTTGCTGAGCAGGGAACTATAACTCCGTCTCAGTTTAGCGAGTTAAGTACAGTGTTGCAGGAACAGGAAGCATCTGGTGCTACAGCATGGAAAGCATTTGAAGCGCTAAGGACCAAAATGGAAGAGCTTGGAATTGATACAGGCGCTATTGTAAAAGCATTTTCCGAGGATGTCCCAGAAGCTTCAAGTACTACAAGTACTGCTATAGAAAAAACCTCCGATACAATATCAGAAAAAGCTAAAACGGGATTTGGTGCCGTATCGGCAGCTGTGGGAACGTCGATGGAAGCTGTGCAGAAATCTACAGAAGATGCCATGAGTGCGGCAAGCAAATCCGTCACAGACAATTCGGAGGATATTGCAACTGCATCAAAAGATAACTGGGAAGATTCTGCAAATTCTGTGTCAACGGCACTAGGTACTATGGACACTGATACCAAAGATATAATGAGTAAGGTTATGACTACTATTCAAAGTTATTGGTCTTCCGTTCTTATCAACACCAATCAGATATGGGAGGCAGTCGCAAAGAAGATCGAGAAAGAACTTGGAAATGCCCTTACTGCGGCTGAAAGAATCAGTTCCGAAATCATTGGTACCATGAATAATGTGATTTCAAAGGTTAATGGATCTATTGGAAACATTAATAATGCATTATCTGGAATTGAAAGGAGCTTTACGTTCACGTACAACTACACGAACCCAATCACAAAAAGGTCAGGTACGTATCGCTCATGGTTGAACCTTCCAAGCGTAAATACAGTGCCTTATCTGGCAACCGGAGCTGTTATTCCGCCACGGAGCGAGTTCCTTGCTGTGCTTGGAGATCAGAAGAATGGTAGGAACCTGGAAGCACCAGAGAACTTGCTTAGGCAGATTGTCCGAGAGGAATCTGGTGGTAATCAGGGAAGTAATACCTACAATGTATCGGTATCAGCATCCGGCAGAAATCTCCTGGATATCATCCTGGAAGAGGGAGAGTTGAGAAGAAATCGCAATGGTGGAAGAAACCCATTCAAACTTGATGAGTAGGAGGTGATTTTACGAAGCAGGAACAATTCAAAATTGATGGAGTCGTTATAGCGGCTCCTAGCACCTATAAACCTACACTTTCAACTACCAGCACGAAAAGCACGAAGCGAGATCAGGCGTTGACCATGCATAATTCTGTTATGGGTACGATTTCCGGTTATGATCTTACTTGGGGCGAGCTTACATGGGAGGAGATTTCGGTGATTCTGAATGCTCTTATTGATAAGAAGAGTTTTGTATTCCACCATAAGGATCCACGAATTCCCGGAAAATGGATTGATGCAGAATTCTATTGCTCCAACTATACAATGGCGGCCCAGTCACTAAAAGACGGATATGAGAAATGGACGGACTTATCTATCAATGTCAGGAGGAAGAAAAAACTGTGATAAATGTATCAGATCAACTCCTGGAGGAATCAAAGGAAAACCAGGACTACTATATAACAGCCAATGTTGTTCTAGCAGACGGAACACATCTGTCGCTACAGAAAGAGGATTTCTATCTGGATGGGAACGGAATTGTAGATTCTGCTGATAGCAGCGACTTTCCGGTTGGTGTAGCTATTGAGAAAACAGCATCTATATCCCTTGTGAATGATGAAAATCAATTTTCGGGCTATAGTTTCAACCGGGCCGTGTTTGAAATCTACATGAACTTGGAGTTATCAGATGGAAAAATAGAATCATTCAAACGAGGTTCCTTTGTGGTAGCGAAGAAGCCTGCGATTGATGATGAAATAACTCTTACATTGCTGGACGGCATGTGTAAAACGGATCGGGATTATGATACCAACATCACATTTCCATGTACAGCTGGAGAGCTTCTCCGGGACTCCTGCCAATCTTGCGGAATTGTCTTAGGGGATGCCGCATTCAAAAATGATGACTTCCAGGTAATGAAAAAGCCAACTGGTACCACACACAGGGCTGTGATCGGAATGATTGCGGCTCTGGCTGGTGGAAATGCCAGGCTTGATGAAAATGATATGCTGCGGATCGTTACTTATCAGAAGATTGATAAAGATAACTTTTCTGGTGTTGAACTGATCGGTGTAGATGATGTTGAGACGGATGTAGATACGATTGTGGTAACCGGTGTGAAGTATACAGCCGATAAGCAGAAATATATATACGGCACAGACGGATACATGATCAATCTCAAAAACAATCAGCTGCTATCCGGTAACGAGCAGGATGGTGTGAACCGGATTGGAGAGATCCTTACAGGTTTTGAAATCCTCCCGTTTTCTGCCAGTGCTGTTCCAATGGGATATGTAACTTTTGGCGATCCGGTGAAGTTTGAGGACTATCGTGGAAATACGTACTATTCCTATGCGACAGATGTGGACTTCGCATTTGCGGATTCCACAAACTTTTCCTGCAAGGCAAAAAGCATTGAGAATCAGGATGCCACATATCCAAGTGAGAGTCGTGTACTGGTGGAGCAGGCCAAACGTGAGATCTTGGAAAATATGAGCGCCTATGATGTCAAACTGAAACAGCTAAATGATATGGCTGCCAACACCCTGGGATTTTACTCCACACAGGAAACACTGGCTGATGGCTCCGCAATCACTTACAGACACGATAAGCCGACTCTGGCAGAGTCTAAAATAATATACAAAATGGGCATTGATGGCTTCTTTTTATCCGTCGATGGCGGCGAAACTTGGAAATCTGGGTTCGATGCCAATGGAGATGCTGTGTTGAACATCTTATACGCTATTGGTATCCAGGCTGAATGGATCAACACCAGAGGGCTCACAGCCAATGACAATGATGGGAATATCACATTCAGAGTGAATGCGGATACCGGAGAAGTAGAAATTGATCCGGAACATTTTCGACTGGGCTCGAAAAATCTATCAGAAGCACTGGATTCCATAAAAAATATAGCCCTGCAACTATCTAATGAATATCAGGGAATCCCTGTAGATCACGATGGAAACTATACTGAGTTTCCGGCCGGAATATCCACTACAGCCACAGTGCTGTACGGATCCAATGATATCTCAGCAGATTGTACCTACACCGTATCCAAGTCAGCGACTATAACCGGAAACTGGGATGCAGATAAGCGTACCTATACAGTTACAGGATTATCGGCAGATACTGGATGGATAGTGATCCGGGCTACATATTTATCAACCTTGTCTGTGAGCAAGAAATTCACGATTTCCAAGGTGTATGCCGGAGAGAAGGGCGATACCGGGGAGCCGGGAGAACTGTATTCCATGGAATGCTCTGATCTGGTAGTTAAGCAGGTATCTGGTGGATACCTGTATCCTTACTGCCTAGAATTCCATGGATACCGGAGCGGATCACAGAAGAGATTGCCATATTCCGGCAGGTTCGTGATCGAGGAAACAGCAGACGGAACTACCTGGAACACAGTATATACATCCGCAGAAGATGAGCAGGAAGTAATCCACAGCCTATATACTGCTATCGGCACAGAAAGTGGAAAGCTTATTGCTACAGCTGATGGTGATGTGCTGGTTACGGCCAGAAACATCACGGAGATAAGAGCATCCCTGTATGCGGCTGGTGGTACCACGGAGCTGATTGATCGGCAGACAATACCGGTAGTGGTAGATATGTCTGCACTTACCCATGAGGATATTTTTAATCTCCTGACAGATGATGGCCGTATCAAGGGAATCTATAAGGAGGGAGACCAGCTCTACATCAACGCCACCTACCTTAGATCCTTGCATGTAACTGGTGACCAGGTGGATGCCAAGAATCTTAAGGTAACAAGTTCGGATGGCACTGTTACGCTGTACATTAACGGGGACGGAGAGGTAGATCTTAAGGTACGGAGCTTTTCTCTCCTTGGAAAGTCTGTGAGTGATATAGCGCAGACGGTAGTGGATGGACAGACACAGGAGGATATCTTCAATAAGTTATCCAAGAACGGCACTATCAAGGGCGTTAAGCTGATTAATGGGGAGTTGTATTTCTCATTTTCTTACGCATCCGGTGGCACTCTGACACTCGGAGGATCCAATAATGGAAACGGATTGTTGCGTATCCTGGACACTTCCGGAAATCAAATCGGGTATATTGATAACACCGGTGTTAATTTTGGCCAGGGCTCCTTTTCGGGGAAAGTTACCGCTGGTGATGGAACTATTGGTGGATGGAAGATCCGTACAGACTACCTGGAATCAGAGGACGGAACAATCCGGCTGTATAAGAGCGGAAGGATTGTGTTTGGCGGTGATTCCGGTGCTACCCTGTCGGCCAATGGAAAGAATATTGATATCAAGAACGGCCTTGTATTACACACCAAGCGTCCAGATTCCGGATTCTCTGATTTCACGGGAGAGTTCCAGTTATTGAACCTCGGAAAAGTTACATCCACGAAAGCTCTGGCTGTTGATTCCAATGGTGTTGTGGGATATATTGCCAGTTCTTCCAGAAGGTATAAGGATCATGTTAGAGAAGCTACGGACCAGGAAGCGCAAAAGCTACTTGATCTGCCTGTGATCTGGTACCAGTACAAGAAAGGATACTTGAATGCTGGAGATCCAATGGAAGGAAAAGCAATGCCTGGATTCTATGCGGAGGACGTGGCGGAAGCTATTCCAGAGCTTGCTATCTATGATGGAGAGCAGGTGGAGGATTGGAATTACCGAACCATGATTCCGATGCTCCTGAAACTTATCCAGGGCCAGGAAGAGAGAATTCGAAAACTTGAAGATCAGATAGGAGGCAGATTATGAGTACAAACTTACCAATGGTACATGTATCGGATTTGGACAATCACGATACTGTAAGTGATAGTGATTATATCGTATTAGGGCAGGGGATAGATGCTAAGAAAATCACGGTGGCAGAGATGAGAAAGGCGCTGGGGATTGATGCGCTAAATACCAATCTGAAATATCGTTACACCATAAGCGGATCATGGCTGTTCGCACATAATATATTAGGAATGGGACTTACTATGCCAATTCCTAAACATTACAAAGATTCGCAGATTTCCATATCAAAAGTGAAGGTGTATAACAACGCTTGGTACGATGCAACTGTAAAAAATACTTCTGCACCGGCAAACCAGTGGATTGTTACGATTGATGTTCCGGCTGAAGCAAAGTTGGAATATGGGAAAACATATATTGTAGCTATTGATGGCTCCATTACATATTGATGAGGTGTCAATATGAACCAACCCAGGGCGAGACCAGCTAAATGTGAGGATGTCAGTAGGCTGCGAAAGAAATATGCTGTATAAAAAAAAGGAGATCATAAATGAGCAAATTACAGGAATTTTTGAATCTTGGAGACTACTATGCAAGCAACGGTGGATACCTGGAAAAGAAAACGGCTGAGTATCTGGATGATTTTAAAAAGAACGCCGGATACAATAATTATACCAAATTTGCCCGTGATGTAGATAGTTTGGGGCAGCCTGGATGCCAGGGGCAGCCGTGGTGTGCTGAATATCAGTTTTGGAAGCTGGTAAAAATCCTTGGAATTACTAAGGCTTTGCAGATTATGAGCGGCGGATTCTACAACTGTGTATCTATCACCAATCACGCCAAAGCAAGCGGTATATGGCATAGCTCTCCAAAGGTGGGTGCGCTGGTTATTTTCCGAAAAGGTTCTCATGTTGGGGATGTGCAGAAAATTGATAGTTCCAGAATCTACACCAACGAAGGAAACACTTCCAGTGCGGCCGGAGTGGTGGCAAATGGAGGAGCAGTCCGTAATAAGTCCTATACGATCAACGATCCAGCGATTGATGGATATGTATGGATTGATTGGGAATCCTATGAGGATACCGCAACCTGGAAAAAAACAGGAACCAGAGTGGCAACCGTGAATGATCTGTACGTCCGTGAGAAACCGAATGGCTATATTATGGGATCCATCAATAAAGGAACTGTTGTTGAGGTTGATGGACAGACAAGCGGTAAATGGACACATGTAAAAGTTTCCGGTATCGGAACTGGTTGGATCTGGACTGGATATCTTGCCAAAAAGGCAACCTCTGCATCTACTGGCATTACAAATAAGCAGGATAAGACGCAGGTGCTTTTCAAAGGGAATGTAACCGCAACGGTACTTAATGTGCGTACCTGGGCAGGAACTGAGTACCCGAACATCAAAAAATATTCAACTCTTAATCAGGGAAATGAAGTAGAAGTTATGAACTATACCCAGAAAGCCAATGACGGCGGCAAGTGGTATTACATCCGTATTGCTGGAAAATATTATGGCTTCGTATCTGCGAAATATATCAAGAAACAGTAAAAAATTCCCCCAGGAGTCACAGCCTGGGGGATGCTTATGCTAAGAATATTGTATCTTTTTCGGGGTTTAGAGTGATTTAAGTAGTCACAAGGTAGTCACAAATTGATTTATTTTGTGCTTTTCTGAATCCTTGAAAACCCTTGATTTTACTGGATTTTTTATAAAATATCAGTATTATTTCCTATTAATAAGACATACAATTAAAGTATTAACTTTGAAGTAGCGCAAAGCCTTGTAAAATCGTGGAAACGCTTGATTTTACTTGGTTTGCGGCACTTTTATATTAAGTTTTATTTTGTTTTATTTGTGACTTTTTATGGCTCAATTAGTCACAAGTAGTCACAAACGGGACTTTTATCTTTTCAATTTCAGCCCGCAGTTCTTCCAGTGTTCTATGCCCGTATACGGCGTTGGTAACGTCCCCGGCAAATGAATGTCCTAACATCCTTTTTCGATCGTTCTCCCGGACACCGTACCGCTCGCACAGCATTGAAAATGTGTGCCTGCAGTCGTGAGGGGTATGCTTTGGGTTTCCGACTATTTTAAGCCTTTCCAGTGTAGGGTAGAAGAATTTATCCCGGTGGTACTTCTGGGTATACATCAGCAGCTTGCCTTGTGATTCCATTTTTAATCGAACAAAATCATACACAGCCGGATGGATAGGGACAATCCTGTCTTTTCCGGCTTTTGTCTTGGATCCACCCTGGTAAGACTTTTGTTTGAGATCAACTACCAGATTGGCAACCTCTCCGATCCTCCATCCAGAGTAACACATGATAAGGATTAGCTGCACCTCAGGATCATCTGTGTTATCCCATAGGATCTGAAGCTCTCGATCAGAAAATGGAGTTCCATGCTCGGTATCATCGGGTGCATTGATCCGAACGTGCAGGGCTTTGTTTTCCGTTACAATTTCTGCATAGATCGCATATTTGTACATCTGCTTAAAAAGCGTCAGAATGCCCGTTAAACTCTCTTTTTTAAGCGGGCAATCATCAATAACCTTTTGCAGATCAGGAGCCTTTAAATCCTCAAATATGCGATCATATAGGGTGGCGCAATTTGAATAAGCGGTTCTGTATGCAACTCTGGAAGATTTTGATAAGATGTTATCTTCTGGAAATTTCCAGTAAAAGAACTGCTCATATACCTCTGAGAACGTCAATTTCTTGATTTCCGGGTGCTTATCCTCTACGCCCTTAATTGTATTGTAGTCTGCAATTATGCGGCTTAAAAGGGCATCTGCGTCCGTTGTTGGGGCAATCTCCAATTCTCTCTCCATTCCAGGCTGATACGTCCCGGCTTTGTAAGCCGTGAGGACTGCGAAGCCTTTTACGTAATCATCCACATAGCATAACGCAGGTGGACGGACTGTTTTTCCAAGCTCATTGACTGTCGCTGGTGGATGTACGGCATAGCAGTTTCTCCTGCCAGAGCCCAAATATCTGATCGTGCCGAAACCTGCTGGTAGATTGGGGTATTTCTTTCTTTTCTTCTTCGCCATTTCTATTCCTTCTTCCTTGAGTGATAAAGTGTAGGTATAAAAATAACAGTCGAACAAATTTTCTGACTTGCCGACTGTCCCCGAAGATGATACAATATTTTCATCCCTAAAAGATATAGCTCTTCGGAGCGGCAACCGTCCCGGTGTTGGTAGCACTGGGGCGGTTTTTTATTTACATATTTGCATTTTGAATTAATTTTTCTAATGTATCTCTGTCCCACAGAAAGACCTGTGTCTTTTCCGCTAATTCCTTAGCTGATTGAGTGAAATACCTGTTAGTCAATACGACGCCAACATGACATCCGTAATATGATTTACCTGCAAAAACTTCCTGTACAGCTTTGTTTCCAACATCAGAAGAATAACGTTTGCATTGAACCGCATACTTAACTCCAAGTTTTTCCGCCAAAACATCAATTCCTTGATCGTTGCTTTCTTGTGTTACGTACACATTGGAAAAACCATTCGCCGCAAGAAGTTCGGCGCAAAATTTTTCAAAATCGTGTCCTTCCATGTAATCATATTTTCCATTGTATAATTGCACTCTATCAGATTTTGGAAGCGTCGATGATTCTTTATTTGATTGTGGTTCTATAATATTTGTTGTATTCAAAAAGCGTTGAAAATTATCCATTGACATTAGAGACTTTCTCTTCTTCTCTCTATTTTCAGCACCAACGACACCAGTAATGTAAAGCTGCTCCATAATTCGATCTGCTCTATTAAATCCTATCTTGAAGAGGACTTGTAATTTTCCAACGGTAATCTCTCCTTTCTGTATGGCAAAAATAGCTGCCTCAACAAAATGCGGATCAACTTCATAAGTTTTTCTTTCTGGCTTTGGTTGAAAAGTATTATTTTTATATGTTTCCTCTATTTCTTTTGCTAATTGGATTGAGCGTTTTTTCTTTCTTTGCTTGTAAAATATGTATATCACAATTATTGCGATAATAATCCCTAAAGTTATACATATTTTTTCATAATTTTCCTTCATCCAGTCCTCTATCGCACATAGCACGGCAAACAATAGGAATAGTGCGCCACATCCGCCAGAATCTTTTTGCTTAGCCATTATTTAGTTCCTCCCTGTTGTTTAAAAACAATTGTACCACAGCACAAAATAAAATAAAACATAATAATTTATAATAACTCGACAGATTTCGACAAAAATAATACTTGACATTGCTAGCAACTTACTATATTATGTAGCTAGCAACATAAAAGGAGGTGTATTTGTGGTTGCTAGAAGAGATAACTCCGAATACTTCAAGAAACGTCGTGAAATCATCGGACAGTTTAGTGTATCAGTGAAAAGGGAAAAACTCGAAGCGCTGGACAAAAAGCTGAAAGAAAAAGGTCAGACAAAGACAGCATGGTTGAACGAAAAGATTGATGAAGAAATCGGAGAATAACTGAAAAAGGGTATCCGCTGACTTTCCTAGGGTGAACGGATACCCACACCTATAAGAGGTATATGTAAATATTACTACTACATACCTCTATTGGTCAACTCTAAATTTAATTGTGGAGGTATTTACTATGAACGAAATTATTACAAACACATCTAACCAGACACCTATTGAAATCGCACTTGGTATTGATGAAGATGGAATGACTACTGCAAGAAAGTTATATGCTTTTCTTGAATTGGCACAGGGACAATTTGCTAGATGGTGTAAAAGAAACATTACTGAAAATGATTTTGCCACAGAAAACGAGGACTATTGGGGGTTCGACATTAATGTCGAGGGCAACAAAGTGTTTGATTATAAGTTGTCTGCTCCATTTGCAAAGAAACTCTCCATGCAGTCAAAAACCACCAAAGGTGAACAGGCTCGCCAGTATTTCCTCAAAGTTGAAGATAAGCTGAAAGAGACAGTCAGCCGTACAGTCCCCATGTCCCCACTAGAACAGCTCCAGTTACAAGCTCAGGCAATCTTACAGGTAAATGAAAAGGTAGATGCCCTTGACAAGAAAATCGAGCGTTTTGAACTGGACTTACCCATCCTGCCAATCGAAGCCGACAGAATCACGGAAGCAGTCCGCAAGCGTGGCGTGGACATCCTGGGTGGAAAAGGCTCAAACGCATATCAGGACAGGTCAATGAGACAGCGAGTGTACAGTAACATCTATGCAGACTTAAAAGCGAACTTCCGTGTGCGCTCCTATAAGTCCATCAGACGAAATCAGTGTGACTCTGCCTTGAACGTGATTGCACGATATGACGCACCCCTGTATCTCCAGGACGAAATCTATATGATAAACGGACAGCGCTCAATCTGGGACGACTGAACGAAAAATGTAGAATTTTCTTGATTTTTGTCGAATATCGTATTAATGCAAGAAAATTTGTGCAAGATTGCGATATTGTATAACTGTTATATTAAGAGTATAATATAAACTAATTTTGGAGGGATTGCATGAGGGTAATAAAAAAGCTGATTATATTTTTTCTGTTTGAGATAATGCTCACATTTTTTATTCGTGCGCCGTTGTGCGAGAGTGTTGATCTTACAGATTCCGAAGTAATTATCAAGGCAAGTGCAAATAATCAATATGTGATACATAATTATACACAGGAGGTCGTATCTGAAGCAGAGCATCAGCCGTTTGTTGTGAATAAAAGCAACAATACTTCTGCGGAATGCAAATGCCATTTCTTTTTCAATCGTTCAAGGCAAAGAGAGGGCGCACTATTTAAGCAGAGGGCGAGAAGTACAATCCAGTCCGTTTTATTGTACCGGTAGGATGCTATAATGATACATATAAGAACGAATGTTCGAGAATGTGAGGGACTTGGATGGATTATAAAGAAAAGATTATCAGACTTTTAGAAAAAATGAATGACCGAAAATTAGAAATTATTTATCATTTTATTCGTGGCATATTGTAAAAAAAGTGGAGCAGGTTTATTCCTGCTCCTTTTTGTTTTGAAGTAAATTTGCAATTTTTTCAAGTGTTTCCCAATCAGATTCATCTAATGATGAAAGCATAGCAATAAATCTTTTTTTGAATGTTTCAGATTCATTTTCCAAGGCTTTTCCAACAAATTCAGAAATCTGGTTGTCTCTTACAACTTCTTTTTCTTTGTCTCCAGTACCATACATGAGCCATTCCATGTTAAGAGAAAATTCTTGACAAATTAGCTTGTATATTGGTTCTTTCTGGTCAGGACGCTTCAACCTATCATATTCTATATTAACAATAGCATTTTCGCTAGTGCCAAGAACTTCTCCGAATTTTCTTCTGGACATATTGTGTTCTTCTCTGATAGATCGGATTCTTTCTCCTATCGTTTCCAATATTTTTCCTCCTTTCTTAATATGAAGTATACCACCATTATACTTGTTGGTCAACAAGAAAAATGAAATTATTTTACTAAAACATGTTGACAAACAAGAAAATGAGTGATATTATTTGTTCATCAACAAAAACAAGCCACAAGAAAGAGAGGAAAAGGATATGTCAGTCATTTATGATGTTCTGTTAAAACAGCAGAATTACAAACCGGTTACAGGATATTATGGGGAGCCGAAGTACACCTGCATTTTTTACGATGAAAGTCGAAACAAAGCATTGAAAGAAATGCAGAAGTACGTAAAAGGACATGGATTTATCACTCCGGATAAAAAATTTACTGTTGCAGATGTAGTTTTAAGAGAACGCGAATCTACAGGGGAAGAAATCAGCATCACTTCGTATCATAAATTATTCGATACGACAACAGATGAGCTTCTCAAATAGCCGAAACGGTCAGAAATGACCGTCCACCAGAGATAACCTACTGGTGCTGACGAGGCAGGTTTCAAGTCAGGTGTCCAAGCGGAGCAATACTATAAAAAAGAGAGAGGAGAAAAATCATGTCAGAGAAAGAAAAAAAGATTCTCGAATCAATCACCAAGGCAGTTCCTAATATGTCAGAGTTTGACAAGGGTTATTTCCTCGGTGTTGGTGAAACAATTTCCAAGTATAAGAATCCTGATAAATCAGAAGATCCTGACAAAAAAGAAAGTTCTTAACCAGAAAGGAGCGAAAATGGACGCATTACAATTTAACAAAGCCGTCAGTCAGCACTGCAAAGAATCTGGTGGAGACTGTTGCAAATGTGACCTGCGGCTTTACTGTTACCTATCGCCCAGTGAGCGACCGGATGAGTTAGTGAGCTTGGTTATTGATTTTTTGCATAACCACATTGAAAACCATGGTCATTATACCCATCACAGTGCGGCTTCATTTCCGTGTATTGATGATATGGACATGAGCACCGCAGTAGGCGGCGACTGTTACCAGAAACCTCATACTCTTCACAAACGTTCACGTGCTTATGAATCTTGTGACAATGATACAGTCGTGTAATTGTTTCAACCATATAACTCTCCTTTCTTCATACTCGGCATGGCGGTGCCTGTAAATACATTATAGGTAGAGGAGAAAGGAAAAACAATAGAAAGGAGCAAAATCTTATGAGCAAAATTTTTATTCCACACGAACTCAAAACTATCGAAGTTGACACAGAAAAGAAAATCTTCCGTATCAACGGAGAAGATTTTGGATATGGATGCACAGGTTTTATGATTTCCTGTACACCGGACGATTTCCGTATTGATATGGAAGTGGACACGACCGTACACTTTGCAGGATATTCCAGCAAAGGAGAATTGAGAGAGCAGGGGACATATAAAGCCGAAGTTCCTTTGGTTGAGTCTCACAGGGCACCGTAAAAAAGAGCCACATGAAAAATCATGTAGCTCTTGGAAATTACTTCTTTGATTCTTGATAGCCATATTCTGTAAGACAAATGCTTCCAACAATGTCATTTACAATGGTGATGCAGCCGTTGTTTTCTAATTCAGTAATAGTGCTATCTGGGAAAGCTATATAGAAATCAGAATCAAAAGAAGTATGTCCAGAAGCATCATACTCATTAGCCATTTTGACAAGAAGTTCTTTGGCTTTATAGGTCATTCTTACACCTCCTTTCCAAAGGAGAGTATAGCATAAAAAGGGAGTGATTACATATCAAAAAGAAATTATTAATTATTCCAATAGTCGTAGGGCTTGTTCTTCTCTCTGGATGTAAAGAAAAGCTGAAAGAGGGAGAGGTTTATAACAAAGAATTTATTCCTGCACATACAGAAACTGTATTAATTCCTATGGTTCATACTGATGGGAAAACATCATACACAACGTTGATTCCTTACGTATATTCTTATTCTGATTCTTGCGAAATAGATATTCGTGATTACAACGAAGAAGAAAAAGAGTATGACACAGCTACTTATTATGTAACTGAGGAAGTATATAACCAATGCGAGATTGGAAGTATTTTCAAATATGAAAAAGATCGAGATTTCACCGAGATTCCACATACTCGCAAAAAAGCAGATTCTGACCAGAAGCAAAAAGAAAGTTCATAAGAAAGGAGATTCACTCACATGACAGATCAACAAGTTGTTCGCTACCTCACCCTGGTAGATCGCAAGCTCCAGATTCTTCTGGACAGTGGCGTAAACTACAAACCGGAATACGCAGAAAAGATGGAAGCAATCAACAAAGAGATTGCGGAGCTTCGGCCACTGGTGGAGCAAGAGCGTGGGGAATGCAATTCGAGAGGAATTATGGTATCACCTAGTGAGATTATGAGACAGATCATAAGAGAAGAAGTAAATAAAGAAAGATGAATAAGGAGGAAACCATGGAGCAGACAAATCAGCCGGTAAAAGGTTACAAAGTATTCAACCCGGACTGGACATGCAAGGGATTCCAGTATGAGGTTGGCAAGATTTTTGAAGAGGATGTGAAGCCTGATTGTTGCAAAAGAGGATTTCATTTCTGCACAAAAGCAAGTGATTGTTTTAATTATTATGATTTTGATCCGAACAATAAAGTTGCGGAGGTGCTGGCCTTGGGAGAAGTTGATAGCCACTCAGATGATACGAAGTGCTGTACGAACAAAATTCAGATTGTTAGAGAGATTTCCTGGCAGGAACTTCTGACAATTGTAAATACTGGAAAGTCCTGTACAGGACTTTGTAACACCGGCGACTGGAACACCGGCAACAGGAACACCGGCGACAGGAACACCGGCGACTGTAACACCGGCAACAGGAACAC
>ERZ1024349.36-NODE-36-length-20206-cov-25.047640_pt1 | contig 20206 bp, 20 predicted proteins | sample MGYA00520789_ERZ1024349 | MGnify/ENA primary metagenome ERZ1024349 (study PRJEB33242, sample SAMEA3444257) | Homo sapiens | biome: Host associated; feature: Gastrointestinal tract; material: Stool | place: Uganda | collected 2011-01-01 ...
TCAACCTCTCAAGAAATGATACTTAATCATTTCTTTCGGCAGAGTCCTTACCGCCGTTTTTATTTTTTTGTAGCGTTATAGAACCTCACCCCAACGGGGTTCAACCTCTCAAGAAATGATACTTAATCATTTCTTTCGGCAGAGTCCTTACCGCCTTTTTATTTTTTTTATAAAAAATAGATGCATTATCTCTTAAACTTATCCACAATTCTTCTGAAAAAATTCTCTTTTATGGGTTGTTCTTCTGGGAAATCAGCTTTATATTTGTCCATCAAATCATTTGTTGCTTTTTTCAGTCTTAACTCTCCTGCTTTTGCCTCCTCCAATTCTGCGGCTTTCTTTGCTTTTTGAGCCTCACGTATTGCAATATTATTTTTATCTCGTTTTTCCAAAAGTTTTGACAATTCCCCAATTTGTTTATACATATCAAACTCTTTGAATTTTTTATATTCATCTGCGGCATTCTTCCCATAAAGAGTTCTAAAAATTTGTGGTTCATTTGGATTATACCCTCCGTAAGTATCTTCGCATCCAGAGGAATTACAAGTAAATTCATGCCATTTACCCAAATTGCTTTCTTCTCGTCTAAAATTTCCTAAATAATCAGTATTATCATTAGGTTTTGCACTTCTTATTTTCAAATCATAGGCATCTTTTTCTAAACAAACATCATACATTTTTACGTTCTTAACGTCATCACCTAATTTTTCTAATTTTTTAATATGTGCAAAACCAGATTTTTCAATTTCTGGATACAACTTAGAATTTATCTTTAATGCCATTCCAAAATTTTGATTACTTTGAACATTGTTTATTCTCATATACACCTATCCTTCTATAATTTCGAATTTAATAAGTATATTAAACCCCGTAAAAATAATTTTTGTCAACATAAATGAATAATAAGAGCCTCTATATTCATATTTATAACCATATTAAAATAAATGTTCATTCTATTAACTATTGTTAAATTATTATGTCTTAACTAGCAATTTTTCAATTCAAATCGTTTTCTTTTATTCATCGTGTAAAAAATAGGAGTGTGTAATGTTAAAAATCAATTCGGCATTTGAGCCAAAGCTATTCAATCAATTAGTTCAAGGATCAAAAGCAACCAGTGAAAGAGTTGCAAATTTAAGAAATATCGGGACAGAACAAAAAGATATTCTACTTGAAACAATTGCTAAAAATATAAATGAGTCTAATCCAGAAGTTACATCTGCATTATCAAATATGTTAGATAAATTAGCAGAAGGAAAAGTTGCAGAAGCCTTTGATGGAATTAGGGGCTTACTTCCTAAAAACGCTGCGATTAAAGAAACTTCATTAGGAACTAGCGTAATGGCAGACAATTGGGCAAAACCAGTAATTTTCCCTAAAGACAGCAAAATGTTAGGTTGGGTAGATAACCCTAAGATGGTAACAACCGAAGATTTGTGGAGTGCTGCATACGGAGAAAAACCAGCTCATATTTTTGGCTCAGTTGGTAACAGTAACATCAAACCAGAACAAGTTCGTGGAGGTTCTTCATTATCTAAAAAAGAACTTTCACAAAAATACGAAGATGCAATCGTTGACTTCTATGCTCCAATCGTTAACTATCTAAAAGAAAATGGTGCAAAAACTAGTGACATTGGCTTTGCATTCGCACACAGTGATTGCGGAGTTGACAAAGCAGCAAGACAAATTGTTGAACAACATAATCTAAAAGGCTTTGCAACAACCCCAACAGAATATACTCAATATTTGAGAGGAACAGAAATCCCACCATCAGAAGAATTTCCAAATGGTGCAATCTTAGCAGATTTTCCATTCCCATCTGTTTTAACTCGTGGAGTTGGTCAAATTGAAGATTACGCAAATGTTTATGGAAAAATGGTCGGCAAAAATAACGTTGAATCAATCTTTGGTGGAGGAGAACACGCATTTATCAGAGATGCAAGAGAATCCCTTGTAAGTAAAGACGGTGCAAATTGGGTACCTGTTGATATTATGAAAGACAAATTTGGGATTGTCATCCCTGCGACAGATGAAAAAGGAGTTGTTACAAATGCGGCAGCTAATGTATTGGAAAGAGTAAATGCCAACCCATATGAACAATACAAATATGCGTTCAAAAATTATCTTCCAGAATCAAAATTAAAAAATGATCTTGCACAATATGACCCACAAGCGGCAGTTGCAACTATTGCATATACAAACCTTGCAAAAGCTGGGAAAATCGATAAAATCTAAAATGTAGGTTAATAAATTTATTTTAAACATCTTGTATTTTTACGATAAATACAAGATATTTTTTAATATTTATATCCATATTTTATACAATATTGTTGCATTTTTTCAGGGTGTTCAACCAAATCTTTAGCATCTTTTGGAGAAAAATGTAAATCATCGCAATACGTATTAGTTAAAATCGTAGTTTTATCCGCTTGAGAAAGAGGGTCTTCATCGTCTGCTGTTTTATCCATTGCTTGATTAAGTTCTGTAATATACGATTTTAGCCCGCCAAATTCATTTATTAAATCTTTTTTATTTTTTATATCATCCGTTATGATAAAATTATCCCAAGTTGAATCTGGTTGTTTGCATTTATTTACAAAGTCCTTAATTTTATAATTTTCTTTATTGTCTTCTAATTCTTTAACTTTGCCTTTTGTCCCAGAAACACTAATGTTTTCATATGGAGCTCGCATTGCGTGAAACTCTTCAAGGGTTAGAGGTATAGTTTTTGAATTATCCCAAGGGTTTATAACCTCTACTTGAACGATATTCTCATTCTCATCTAATTTTACATTTTTAATAGAATATTCATGCCCCTCATCCGCTTCAGGAAGCTTTTTGTTGAATGGTTCTCTTTTTTCTATGTCATAATAAGAACTAAAATTTATAGCAACTTCATTTGAAGATTTTGCTTTCTCAATTAGTGCACCTTCTATTCCCGAAGGAGAATCAATTGAAGTTTGTTCACAATCAGCCCCTAAAAGATATGCAATTTCATTTCCTTTATCGGAAATACTGATAGAACCAGCTCCACCTTCAATAGATTTTATTTTATGGTCTCGTTTATCCATTAGTTCGGATATTCTATGTGCAGAATTTTGAGCCGCTTCTTTAAATCCATCTTTGCTCAATTCTTTATTAATTTTTAGTTCTTTTTCAATTTCTTTTGGAATTTGCTCATCATAAAGTTTTTCTACACCCATTTCAATCAATTTGTAATCTAAATCACCCTTAGAATATACATTTTCATCTATTTTAGATTGAATTTCTTCTGATGAAAAGGTATAAGATTTATTTACACCTTTGAATTTTACAATGTAAGAGCCATCTTCATTTTTTTGTATAGCATTTTTAATTGCTTCTTTTCCAAAATCCGTATCTTTAAGTGCATTTACTTGGGAATGTAGCCAACAATCACCAATATCATCTTGTTGTGCATTTTCTAAAACCCCATTTGCTTCTATTTCATTGCCATCTTCATAAATTTTGTTTTTATTTTCAGGCTTCATGAGATTAACTATTTTGTTATAAATATTTGTAAAAAAGCTAACTTGTTCTTTATCTGCATTTCCATCACTGAGCATCTTGTTATAGTCGCTCATAAAACCTTCAAGCTCATTTACTCCCTTTGCATTAGAAGTATTTATTTTGCCATCCCCATCAGTATCATACTTGGCAAAAATTGATTGCATTTGCTTATCATCTTTACCAAGTTGATTTCGACCAATGTTATAATTTTGGTCAACCTGTGGTTTTTGGATTTGTTTATCGCTATTTACTTGCATCTCTCTAAAATCTATAAAATGACTATATAGAATTAAAGGTTTTAAATTAATGCAATATTCAAAAATCCAAAATTATGTTACATTTGTTCACTCAATCGGATTTAAAACTGGTTTAAAATTTGATTCTATTTGATTTAGTCTATCATCATTTGGAAAATGTTTTGATAACTTTTTAATAAAAGACCTTATGCTTCGAATATCTTGTTTTTCTAAATACTCTAAATATTCTTTCTGACTATATTCTAGAAAGGTTTCAAGACTTTTTTCATATTCCTTCTTTTTAAAATAACAATTCGCAAGAACAAATAGTGCATATACATTCACCTCTTGCAAATCTTTTCTGATTGGTTCTAGAATTTTTACAGCATCATCGAATTGCTTAAAGTGAGCCAAAATCATTGCATTAGCTTGTTGAACCCAAATATCATCTGGATATTTTTCCAATGCTCCCTGCAACAAAGTTCGAACTTCTTCATATTTTCTCTGTTTATAAAGAATGCTTATTTTAACAGAACATAATCCGAGATTTTCGGGCTGTATGCTTAACCCCATTTCCACATATTTTAAGGCTTGAGCATATTTTTTCATCGAAAAATAATTTTTTCCTACGTCATAATACACATAAATATCAGTTTCGCCCATTTTTAGAGCAAGTGCCTTTTTGAAATATTTTGCGGCTTCTTTATAATTTTTATCTGCGTACAAATAGATACAACCCATTCGATACTGTGCAAAGTCATAATCTGGCATTATATCAATCGAAATTTTGGCATACTTTTTAGCATTTTCTATATCGCCCTTAATATTCTGATAAATCCAAGAAATTCGAGGATACATATCATACACTTCTGCAGCCTCTTCTTTTATTAAACTTACAGCCTTTAAAAAATTTTCTAGTGCTTTTTCATATTTTTCGGACATATAATAGACAAAGCCTTTTCTGTAATAACCATAGAAATTATTTCTATCCGCAATTATTGATTTATTTGCATAAGCAAGAGCTTTTTTATGATTTTCTAACTCACTATAACAATATGAAATTTGGTAAAAATTCGAGGTATCTCCAAGTTTTTCAGCTTCCAAAAAATACTTTAGAGCTTCTTCATTGTTATTGTGACTAAAATATACCCAAGCTTTTCTTCTATAACAATCAATTTCGTTTGGATATTTTTTTATAGCCTTAGATGCATATGCAATCGACTTTAATTCTTCTCCAATTTGCTCATAGCAATAAGAAATTTTTGTATATAAATACGGACTATCATAATGCAATTCTTCCGCTTTCAGAAGACAAGAAAGAGCATCGCTATACTGTCCTATACTTTCAAGAGTATAACCTTTTAGATAATGAGCATAACTATTTTCAGAATCTAATTCGATTGCTTTATTTATATATTCTAAAACTTTATCCGTTTTTTGTGAATCTCGGCCAACTAACCACGCCATACAAGCATACATATCATCAGATTCAAAACCAAATTTTTCTGCCTCTAAAAATTTCTTAAAAGCTAAATCATCTTTATTTTGGTTATACAGACATTTCCCTTCGTTATATAATGCATATCCCTTACTTAGAGATTGTTTAGGTTTAATAATCTTTTTAAATTGGATAATTTTGTCTCTTGCCATAATACTACCTTATTTTATTCTAACGAAAATTAGGATATTTTCAATATTTAACAAAATTCCAATTCTATTTATCGCAGAGGATATTAAGAAGTGTAACGAATATATAAAAATTAGATACGATTTAGGCAATTTTTAAATCTAAAAATACTTTATATAAATGTAAGGGAAATGAGATAAACAAAATTAAGGGGAACAGATTATGAGAAACGATTATGAAATGATTACAGTTAACGATTATGTAAACGAATTAGACAACGTAAAATGCTTATCTACTTCTGAAGTAGAAATCGCTTTACAAGTTGAAAGATATATCTTAAGCCAAAAAAGATCTGAAACTAATGCTAAAATCGTTGAAGCTCTTTTAGCTTAATAAAAAAGATTTACGACTGAGAATAAATGAGATTCTTCGCTTTACTCCGAATGACAATAAAAACTATTCAAGCAACAATTTAAACTAGGAAAAATAACAAATATAATCAACACACTCATAATCACTCATCTCTCATACTCTTTTACAATTTGTTTTAGAAGCACAAAACAATAACAAAATCAGGCGGAATTGATTTCATCAACTCCGCCTTGTAGTATTCAATATTTCTAACGAAAACTCTCCGTAAAGGTATGGCATTTTCTTTAATTTACAGATGTTTCAAGATTGAATTGCATATTATATAGCTTTTTGTAATCTCCATTTGGTATTTTTAATAATTCTTCGTGGGTTCCAAGTTCTGTTAAATATCCTTGGTTAATTACGGCAATTCTGTTGGCGTTTTGAATTGTTGAAAGTCTATGTGCGATGACAAAAACTGTTCTATCTTTCATTAAATTATCAATTGCTTGTTGGACAATGTGTTCGGCTTGGTTATCAAGTGCGGATGTTGCTTCATCAAGTATCAATATTGGAGCGTTTTTCAAAAAAGCCCGAGCAATTCCAATTCGTTGTTTTTGACCTCCAGACAATAGAACTCCTCGTTCTCCAATTTGGGTGTCGAGTCCGTTTTCTAATGAGTTTATAAAATCTTCTAAGTAGGAATTTTTTATTGCATTGTGTAGCTCTGCTTCTGTTGCATTAAGTTTTCCGAGTAAAATATTATCTCTGATAGTTCCTTCAAATAAGAAATTATCTTGGAATACTATTGCGATATGTGCTCTTAAGTCGTTTAGCTTAATGTCATTGATTGAAATTCCGTCGATTTTAATAGCTCCTTTTTTTAATTTATAAAATCTTGGAAGAAGGTTTACGATAGTTGTTTTGCCTCCGCCAGAATTTCCAACAAGTGCAATTGTTTCTCTTTTTGGAACTTCAAATGAAATATTTTTAAGTACGGGTTTATCTTTTTTGTATTCAAAATTAATGTTTTCAAATGTGATTTTGTCTTTAAACTCTGGAAAATTTATCGCATTTGGTTTATCTATAATTCCAGATTTTTTGTCTAATTTTGAAACAACCCTTTCCATTGCACAAAGGCAAGTTGTCATACTTTTTGCGTTATTACCTAAACCTTTAATTGGGGTGTAAAGCATAATTAGAGCTGTAATGAATGAAACAAACTGTCCTGCGGTTAGTTTACCTTGAACAATTAAGTAACTCCCTAATCCAATGACAGCACCAATTCCGCAAGATACGATAATGTGCATTAAAGGTGATAACCATCCTATGTGTTGAGTGATTTTAATTCTAAGTCCAAAAACGGTATTTACGAGTTTGTTAAATTGTGATTTTTTTAAATCATAAAGGTTATATGCTGCAATAATTTTGTTTCCTGCAAATGCTTCATTATAAGTTGTAAGAACTTTTGCATTTTCTCCTTCAGATTTGTTATAAACTCCTTTTATAGTTGATTTCATTTTCATCAGCGGAATCATTGCACAAGATAAGGCAATGACTGCAATAATTGCAAGCATCCAAGAGTTATAAAACAAAACAGCAATTAATGAAATTGATGAAAATAGTCTGGAAATACACGTTTTAATGTTTGTCAAAAGCCCACTGCAAGATTTGTCGGCATCGTTATTGTACCCTTTTAACACTTTCCCAGAGGTTTGTTTATCAAAAAAACTAGAGGATTGGTGCATTAGTTTTTTATATAAATCGATTTTTAAGTCGTTAGTAACTTTTCCTCCAACCCAGTCGTTCATATATGTTGCAAGATAATTCAATGTTCCTTGTATTGTTGTAAAAATAATAATTAGGAATGGAATATACAAAGGGGATTGCATCTGTTTATTCAGCATAACAATATCCATATAAGGTTTCAACGATAGAGCTATAACTGCATCCAATGATCCTATTGGAATAGCTAATAATAATGCCAGTAATGTTCTAAAAAGATATGGCTTGAAATATGGTAAAATTGTCGCCAAACTGTGATAATTTTCGTTTTCCCCATATTTTTCATCCATTTTGATTTTTATATTATGAAAAATGCTACTCATCAATATCTCCTGTTTGCAAAAATTCGTATAGGCTCTTTTGGGTTTTTGATTTTAGTGAATTTATAACTCCTTTGTTGTAGCCGTTTAAGATAGCGTTTTCTAAAACTGTAATAACAAAGTTTGCATTAGTAAATTGCTCTTTAACAAGGAATCTTTCTGGGCATTCAATTCTTTCCCCGAAAAATTTCAATTTATTATTCCAAACGAGTCCAATTGTTGGAATGCCAAATGATACGGCTATAATATTTGCGTGTAACCTTGCAGAAATTGTTGCTTTGTAAGAATAAATTTTTTTGATTAAATCAATAGTTTTTTGTGGTCTTGGGGCTAAATATTTTTCTTCAATTGGTAATCCAAGGGTTGTTAAAATTATTTTACCCATTTCATAGTCGCTTTTTGCTCCATTGCAAAATAATTGCCATTTATACCCCTTTTCTTCAAGTTTTTTTATGATGTTAATATATGTATTTACAAGTTGTTTTTCAGAAAAATTTATTCCGTAATCGTTGAAGATGTTACCACGAATTACTCCAATGCCTATGATGTTTGTTTTTTCAACATCTTCAATGTTGTAAGTTTCTCTTGCCCATAGTGCAGAATCTCCTGCAATAGAAATTTTATTCCAGTTTTTAACATATTTTTTTAGGGAATTTATATCATCTCTTGTTGTTATTTTTTTTACACAGGGTTTATTTAAACTATATTTTAGTAGTTGAGAATAAAAGTTTTTATCATCATATCCTTCTACCCCAGTTGCATTGAAAAATACGGGGATTTTTTTTCTTTGACAATATGTTGTAATACTATAAACTGGATTCCAAAGACATTCTCTAGAAAATTTTATTATTCCTCCTCCTGCAAATATTACGTAAGAGTTTTTCTTTAATATCTTTTTATAATATTTATAAATTTCTGTTTTTCTCTTTTGTGATAACCACCATTTTGAAAAATTTAATATTTGCGTAATATAAGGATAACTTTTTACTTTTTCAATGACAAAATCAATTTTGGGGTGTAAATTATTCACTTCTTTCATTGTCTGTCTGTTCGGAAAAATATTTTTGATGGATATTTTGGCATCTGGATATAAATTTTGCACAAGAAATTTGCAAGTATCCAAAATTGCAATATCGCCTAAATTATTATTTTTTAATCCGACCAATACTATTTTCTTCATATTATTTCCCAAAATCCATAATTAATCTTTCAAACATTTCCTTCAAATTAACTTTAGCTTCCCAACCAAGTGCATTAAGTTTTTGGGTATTTAGTGCAATTTTAACCGTTGGATTGTAACCTCGATTGACTTCATCTATTTTGTATTCTACTTTAGTGTATTCATTTTCCAAAAGATGTGCCATTTCTGAAATTGAGCAGTAAGTGTTTTTGTTTGCAACATTATAAGCATTATTGTTTTCACCTTTAGTTAAAATCGTGAAAATACCACGTACTGCATCCGTGGTGTAGCAATAATTTCGTTTTGTTTCTCCTTTGGTGTGGAGAATAATGTTTTCTTTATTTATTATGGCTTTTGCAAATTGTGCAAAAACTCTATTATCAGAAATTGAAACTCCTGCTCCAAATGTTTGGGCAAGTCTTGCGATTTTTACAGGAACTCCGTATTCTGTTCCATAGGAAATGCACATTGTTTCTACCATTTTTTTGCTTTCAGAATAACTACTGCGAGGGTTTAAAATGTCAATGTAACCATAATCCTCTTCTTTAATATTTTCTTTTTCATTTACCCCATATATTTCAAGTGATGAGAGGTAAACCATTCCTTCTAGTCGTTTGTTTTTCGCAAATTCTAAAACATTTCTGGAACCATTGATTGCTGTGTAGATTGTTTCAACTGGTTTTTCCACAAAATCTTTTGATGATGTTGTGCTTGCTGCGTGAATAATATAGTCAACTCGTCTTGTTGTATTTATTCGTTGGTTAATATCTTGGACTAAATAAGTTAATCTTTTAGATTCTCCAAAAATGTTTTTGGCTTTTTCTTCATCTCGAACAAGAGCGATAACTTGGGTGCTATAACCAGAATTTAAAAGACTTTTTACGCAAAGTTTTCCAATTAACCCTGTTGCTCCTGTAACGAGGATTGTTTTTCCGTCAAATACTGACATGTCAAAATCATTTATAATATTTTTTATATCTTCTTCAAATATAGAATTATTCATTGTTATTGTTCTCCAAAAGCTTCTAAATCTTCTTTATATCGTATCAAAGCTCGTAATATATACAAATCTTCAATAGTCGTAATTTTAATATTCCCTCTATTTCCTTTAACCATAAAAGTTTTTTTATCTAAAGTTTTATACAGTGTACAAGTATCAACAATATCTGTGTAATTAGGATTTGTTTTTCGTGTAATTTCGTGGGCTTCAATTACTTCGCCTAAGTGAAAAGTTTGTGGAGCCTGGGCGGCATATGTGTCTTTTCTATATGGTACGTGTTCTGGATTTATCCCATTCTCAGAGATTAGAATTGTTTCAAAACACGAAGTGCAAGTAATTGCATTCCCATTTTTCTTGGTGCATTCAATATTTTTCGTAATTACTTCTTCTGTTATGTTTGGACGAACTCCATCATGAATTAGTACAATTGAATCTTGAGGATTTTCTTTTTGAGCTAATTTTAATGCGTTATATATTGACTCTTGACCTGTTTTTCCTCCGTTTACCATTCCTGCAGTTTTTGTAATGTAGTAGTATTTTACCAAATCTTGCATATATTCATAGTAATCTGGGTGGATTGAGATATAAATTTTGTCAATATCTTTGTGTGTTTGAAATAATTCAAGAGTTCGAATGATGATGGGCTTATCATTGATTTTTAAAAACTGCTTAGGAGTAGAATTTTCCCCATTATTCAATCTTTGACCTATTCCTCCTGCAAAAATAATCGCAATATTCATTTTTACACTTCATCTTTCATAATTTTTTCAATCAAATCAACAATTCTTTCTGATGCGTGTCCATCTTCAATACAACCTTTATCTTTTAAGAATAAGGCAACTTCTTTTTGGTATTTTTCATTGTCAAAATTTAAAATGTTTTGTTCTAATTTTTCATTATTTGTCGCAACGGGGAAAGGTGTTGATTCTAATGGATAATAAAATCCTCTATCGGTGTTGTAATTTTCAATATCTGTTGCAAAAACAAACGCTGGCTTTTTAGATAGCATAAAATCAAATATACAACTTGAGTAATCTGTAATCGCTCCGTCACTTGATACTAAAAGCTCTTGGATGTCTGGATAAAAACTTGTATCAATTACTGTTTCTGAAAAGTTGAATAATTCTGTGGAGTATTTTTTTAGATGTGGGTGCATTCTAATTGCAATAACCCAATCTCCTCCAAATCTTTTATTCAAAGCAATTTTTAGCATTTGGGTATTGATGTTAAAACATTCTAAATTAAAATTATCTCTAAAAGATGGGATGTAGAGCATAATTTTTTTATTTTCTGAAATATTGTAGAACTTTCTGATTTTAGATTTTATACTATCAATTTCTTCTGTATTTTTAAAGAAAATATCATTTCTAGCGTGTCCCCAAGGTTTGATATTCCCTTGTCCGAAGAAGTTTGTTTTAAAAACATTTGTTTCAAAGTCACTATTAGAGATGATGTAATCAATCATTTCAGCATCTTGTTTGCCAAAAGGAATCCATTCATTTTCTACATTTGAAAGCGGAGAGTCTAGCCCGATTTTTTTAATTCCAAGGCTTCCGTGCCAAGTTTGGATGTAATATTGGGAATTCCTTTTTTCTAGCCCTCGTCTGAGGTAATAAATTTTACGTTGATTATCAATCCACAATTTCGCACTAGAAAGTTCTTTTAATGCTTCTACCCCTCCTCTGGAAACCAATCTAACTTCTGGAGGGAAATTTCCCATTTCTTTTTCTTTGGTAACACTTTTTACTATCCAAACTAATTCGTATGGCAGTTTTCTTTTGATTATTTCCTCTGTAATATATTTAGGATTACAGCCGTAGCTATTACCTTTAAAGTTTTCAAATACGATTTTATTTTTATTAATACTAAGGGCTTTACAAATTTTTTTATACTTTTGAGTTTGGTCTATTTTTATGGAAAAACCTAGTATCGTGATAACTTTGAATATCCCGCTATTTGTTATTGAAAATATTTTCTCTAATGGGCTTAATTTTGCCATTTATACTTTGTCTCCTAGTTTTTTGATAGTTTCAAGCTCTTCACTTGTTAAATTTTTATACGAGTAGTGTAAAATTTTCATTTTCTTTGGGTATTTCATATAATCGCCATATATGTTTTTGAGAAACTCTTTTGGTTTGTTCACTGTTGTGTATTCAGAATCTTCAAACTGGATTTTTCTCAATGGTAGGACAATATCTCTATCTAAAAACCAATTTTTTAATTTGTGAGCAAAATCTACTCCATAAACAAAATCACTGTTTTCATAATTAGAAACAGTGAGAATTTGTTCTTTCATAGTCTTTGTCAAGATTGCTTTAACCGTTTCATTTGAAAGATTTGTGGTAATTCCTTTCTTTAGAGTTTTTATGGTTTTGTAAATTCCTTTAGTTTTCTTTAATTGCTCTTGTTTGCTTAAATGCTCTCCATAAGTATCAAGTGGGAAAACATCTACCCCGATAAAGGGACATTTTTTATGTTTTATCTTTATGAAATATTGTGAATTGGTATCGTTATCTCTGTGATATTCAGCATAAATATCCGAATTCCTTGTTGTGTTTTTAAATTCGGAAACAATTTTTTCATAATCCTCTCGGAACATCAATATATCAATATCATCATCCCAAGGGATAAATCTGCTATGCCTCACCGCTCCTAGTAATGTCCCTGCATCTAGAATATATTTAAAATTGTTCTTTTCACAAACATAAGCTAATTCTTTTAATAATGCTAGATTTGCCAGTTGAAATTCTCTTAATAATCCTTGTGCTGGAGGAACTTTTGTAATATCTATTTTATCTTTTTTGTATTGATAAAATACGTTTTCTTGTCGTTCTTTTGCTATTTCTCTTTTCGCAAGTTTAATTTTTATTCCTAATATGTTTATCAAGTTTCTTGTTTCGCTAAAGTCAGTGATTGTTGCTACTGTGAAGAGGTTTAAGAATTGAATTTTCTTTTGGTATTTACCTTCATATAAGTTAAAAATAAATCCGAAGTTTTTCTTGGCGTAATAATTTAATCTTTCGGGAATTTCGATGTTTTTAGAATTGCAGAATTCTTGGAGTTCGGAATATGCTTTGATTAAATCTTGTTCTTTTTCCCCTGTTTTATCTTTATATTTAGTCAATGAATTTTCGTGTTCTACATAGTGATATTTTGTCTTGCTAACAGAGATAATCTTGTTTGAGTAATACAAGGCTCTGATTGCAAACATCACGTCCTCGTATATTTGCCCTTCGCTGAATTTAATATTATTATTTTTGATTAAGCTAGATTTGTAGATTTTATTCCACGCATAAAAAAAGAAGTGTTTTTTATCTCCGCAAAGTTTAATTTTATCTTGGATGGAGATAGCGGTTTCTTCTTTCGTATATTTGGCATTGTAGATGTTAAAGAATTTTTTATGCTTGAGAATACTTGCAATTGCTATATCTGAATTATTTTCTGTCGCTGAATTGTATAATTTTTCAAAAAAGTCTATGTCTATATAATCGTCACTATCTACAAAACCGATATATTCTCCAGTAGATTGTTCAATCCCAGTATTTCTGGTTTTTGCAACTCCTTGATGTTGATTATCGATAATTTTAATTCTAGAGTCTTTTGAGGCAAATTCTTTTAAGATAGCTAGAGAATTGTCCATAGAGCCATCATTTACACAGATAATTTCAATATCTTTCAAAGTTTGATTGGTCAAACTTTCCAAACATTTTGGCAGATATTTTTCCACGTTATAGACTGGAACTATTATTGATAGTTTGGTCAATTAAAATTCTCCTCTAAAACTCTTTTAAAGTGGTAATTTGTATAAATCGTATCCCTATTCTTAAGTTAGCATACAACATTTTATATAAAAAGTTGTATAAAATCTAAAAATAGATTACCCCAAACATAATTAAAAGAAAATAATTTGAAGAGGCTGAGTTAATATTTGTAAAATTACGCAAAAATTTTTATTCGGGGTATTATAGAATATATAAGAAAGGATTACCCCAAAATGTATTTAATTCCAGTTCCAGCGTACGTAATAAAATCTGCTATTCACAATAGAAAAGTTTTGAAAGTTGCAAATAAAGTTTGTCATAAAGTTATGGGTGAAGGAATAAAAGACACCTTACGCATAGCGGATTCCATCGGATTGATAAATCTTAAATTTATGAAAAATTATATCAAATGGTACAAAAAACTTTATTTTTAAGTTTGATTGTTGCAATTTGTTACAGTTCCTCTTTTATTTTGTCAAATTATTTGCTGTAGGTGTTTTGGGTATAATACAAGTAACAATTTAAAAAAGTGTAGGTAGTAAAAACATGGTTTCAATTCAAAATTATAGTGCAAACTCTCAAAATGTAGCTTTTAGAGCAAAAATGAACGAAAAAGCAAATTCATCTAATCCAACTCAATCACATGCTGGGTTGAAAACAGGTGCTGTTTGGTCTGCTATTGCAACTCCAGTTGCATTAGGTACGCTTGGATTGACCTCTTGGGCAAATTCTACTACTCAAGATGCAGCCAAAAATGCTCATCAATATTTCAATGCTCAAGAAGCTCAACAATTTTTAAAAATAGCAAGGGACTCTAATTTATCTTCAAAAGCTGCTTGGGCTACTCTTCCTATAAATATTGCAATTGCTTTAGGCTGTGGTGCTTTGGTTGATAAATTGAATAATACTAATCGAGCTAAGTTTGCTGAAGAATTAGCTGCAAAAGGTGAAAAAGCTATATTAGAAGAAAATGATAATGCTGAAAAAACAAGATCTGGCAATGTATATTGCAAATCTGGAGAAGGTAAAAAATGGGGCGCATTATTAGGTATGGTTGGTCTAGTTGTTCCAAACTTGCTTTCAACAGCTTTTACAAGTGCGAAGGGTGTTAAAGTGTCTAAGGCATTCCAAGTTGCAACACTTGCCCAAGATGCAATATTTGGAGCTCTTGGAGGTTTAGCTCTAGGTGCTATCGCTGATAGTTATTCAAATAAAACAGCAGCAAAAAATGCTAACAAATTAGCTTCTCAATCTCAAGAACCAAAAGAAGCTCCAGCAGAAGCAAAAGAATCAGAAGATACAAAAGAATCTGAAAAAGCTTAATTCAAAAATTTAATATAGATTTCAAAAAGAGTAATTGTTGCAAATTGTTACAGTTGCTCTTTTGTTTTGTTGAATTATTTTTTGTTTAAGTGTTTGATACAATTAGGATCACAAGTTTGAAAGAGTAGGTAGTAAAAGCATGGTTTCAATTCAAAATTATAGTGGAAATTTTAAAAATGTTGCATTTACCGCACAAATGAGGGAAAAAACAAATTCTTCTAACTCGCCGAAATCTCATGCGGGGTTAAAAACTGGTGCTGTTTGGTCTGTGGTTAGAACTTCTGTTTCATTAGGTATGCTTGGAATTTCTTCTTGGGCAACCTCTAAGGTTCAACATTCTGCCAATAATTCATTTCAACGTTTAAATTCTCAAAAGGTTCAAGACTTATTGAAGCTTGCAACTAAGCTTCAATCATTTTCAAAATCAATTTGGATTGGTTTACCTATAAATATTGCAATTGCATTAGGTTGTGGTGCGTTAGTCGATAAATTGAATAATGGTAATCGTGCTAAGTTTGCAGAAGAATTAGCAGCAAAAGGTGAAAAAGCTATATTAGAAGAAAATGATAAAGCTAGAAAGACAAAGGCTGGCAATATATATTGCAAATCAGACGAAGGAAAAAAACGGGGTTCTTTGTTAGGTGTGGCAGGAGCCGTTGTTCCAAGCTTGTTTATTCTACCATTTGCAAGATCGAAGGGTGCTAAAGTCCCTAAGGTAGATTGGGAAATTCTTATTGACAAATTGGTAAATTATTCTCTTGGCGGTCTAGCTCTAGGTGCTATTGCTGATAGTTTTTCAAATAAAACTGCTGCAAAAAATGCGGATAAATTAGCATCCAAAGCTACTGTTTCTCAAGATGTTCAACTAGAATCTAACGAAACAGAAGAAGGTTAATTATAATTGAGATTTTAATATAACAAACCAAAAGGTTGAACTATTATTGTTCAACCTTTTTAATTTATTTAAGTTTTTATTTGTTTGGCATGGGAGTTATACTAACTGGTTTACTCCATCTTTTTTCAACTTGCTAAATGTTTTCATGAATTTGTGAATATCATTTGGAGTGGTTGCAATTTTTGTTATATTTCCCTTTCCGTCAAGAATACATTTGATTGAATCTTCATTTAGCGAATCTGGTTTTACGTAAACGTAAGTTGTCGCATTGTTTGGGCTAATAAGTTCAATCGTTCTGTTTTTGTGAGAATCTCTAATTCTTGTAAAATTTTTGTTCGTTATGATTTCTGGGTTTTCTACATTTAATCTTAAAACATTTGAAATTTTTTCTAACTCATTTTGAACGGTGCGTAATTTTGCTTTTCTAGGAGCTCTTTTTTGTTTTGAAATAGCTTCAAAAATGTCATCTAATTCTGTTTTGACTTCAATTGATTTATCTTTTAATAACGCCAATAACCCTTCTGGTTTTTCATCATCCAATCCAGATTTTGTGTTAATTGTGGGGTAATATTTCACTCCATTTACATGGTTTTCGCTCAAATAGTTTCCAATTCTTTTGTCATAATTATCTCGAACCACGATAAACATATCGCCTTTTTCTTCAATATTTGTGAATTTTTGCATTCCTTGGGTAAATAGTGCAGGAATTTCTGTTTGAGCTTTTAGTTCGCTTGGTTTAATTTTGAAAGCACCATTAAAGTTTAGATTTGTTTGGTTATTTGAAATTTGCATTTAATCTCCTTTTTAGGTGTTCTAAGGTTTCTAAAAATATTTTTTTGCTCAATATAGGTAACAAATTATTAAAGAAATGGCAAAATTTTATATTTCAGAGTATTCTATACGTAAATAAAAGGATTGAAGGTTAAGACGATGAGTAGAAATTTTGTATCAAAAATTATGGCGGGTGCAATTGCATTAACACCTGTATCTTGTATAAAAAAAGAACCCCTACACCAAATTACGAATAGAAATATCCACCCGATTATAGAGAGGGTTGACTCTTTTGCCAAATCAGATGCAAACAAAGTGTTTATGGATTCTCTTCAAGAATTTGCAATAGACACTCTTGAAATCTCTAATAAAGCATTAAATAATCAAAAAATTGCCAAAACAATACAAAAAATGGCTAGTTATAGAAATCCAGAAATAGTTGTAGGTTCTAAAATAGAATATGGCTACGGATGGAAAATGACTGGAGGTATCGGTTGGGGATTGATTCGTAAGGATGTAACAGAACCGATGATGTTACCATCAAGTGTAGTTGGAGTAATGGAGAATAAGGTTTTTTCAAATCCTAAGGAGGATAAGTATTTTGTTCCCGTAACTTACTACGGACTTCCAAATCCAAGGTTAAGATAATGTAATTGGATGAGGTTTGTATTTTACATTCCTAGTTTGGGATAGTTTCATTTATATTTTTAAGGTATTTAAATACTTTGCCCACATTAGAACTTTCTGGTATATCTTGCCACCCTTGGAAATCTTTAGATAATTCAAAGCCTTCAGTGATGTTTACAATTTTCCCTCCACCATCTAATTCAAGTACCTTAATAACCTGAGCTTTGTGGTTAATGAAATCGAATATCAATATGGTTATTACGTAATGAGAACCAAATGCGGAATTATGTTGTTCTATCTCTGCATAGCCATAGTTGCCATCTCTTCTATAAGAATCTATGTCCACATAAAATCCATTACCCAAATCTCGTAAATCTCTCGCAAAAGCACAACCTTGAAGGCATAAAAGAGTTCCAAGAATCAATAAGAACCTCTTCATTATTCCTCCTCAATAAATCTATAAAGGTGCATATCCTCTTTCGTAGAGGATTTTGGTTTTTTACCTATCTTGCAATGATGTAAGGTAAATGTTTTCTCCAGATCTGTTTCGAGCTGTTGTTTGCAGTATTGCGCAATCTCTTCAATTCGCTCATCATAACCATAAATGATTAGTTGTATTTCACTGCTTTCCTTTGTTAATTTACAATTATCAATGCCAAAATGTTGTTTTATATCTTTTTCTACTGTTTGTAAATAGCGTAAAATATTCATATTATATTCTATCCTCTAGTTTTTTAGAATTTTTTTATCTAATTATACTATATAATTATTCTAGCTGTCAATGTTTTACTTTATTTATATCGTTATATTTCCAAAAATCTCGTATTATTTTATATATGAGGTACAGAATGGAAGATATTAAACATTTACTAGGACAAAATATTAAGAAACTTCGTGTTAGAAAAGGTTTATCGCAACAAGAATTAGCGGAATTAATAAATATTGACCAACGAAATATGAGTAATATTGAATGCGGTAATAATTTCCCTACTAAAACTTTGATGAAACTTGCAACGGTTCTTGATGTTTCATTGCCCGAATTGTTTGATTTCAACTATCTTAAACTCAGCGAAGATAATATAAAACAAGAAATTAAAGAAAAGCTAGATAATTTAAGTTTGAAAGAATTGCAAATTATTTATAGGCTTATTGAAATAATGTAGTGCCGTTTCTTAAATTTTTATCATTTCAAGGGATTGAAAATCAGTATTAAATAATTTATATGAAAGTAGCAGAGTGATAGTTCGCCAAAACTACCAGAGTCTCTGTTAGAGGTCATAAGTGGTTCTTACTTTTTATAGTGAGAGCCACTTTATGTTTTATGGTAATATTATTCCATAGCACGTTGAAAACAAAATATAAGGGTAGTTCCAATACCTCCCAAGCACCATCACAAACAGAACGAGTTTAAGGGTGAAAGGAGGTGAAAATATGAAACGGAAAATAATAAGAGCGATTATCATTGCAGTGATAACCGCTCTCAAAATTATTTTGCTTTTTGTATAAGGGAACGACAAGTTGGTTAAACTTAAGTGGAGTTTAGCCAACTCCCTTATATTTTTATTATAAACTATATTAAACAATTTTTCAACCATGAGGACTTTACAAAAACAATAAGATTTATTTGCATGCAACATCTAAAAAATTTATTGCGAACCCCATATGATGTCCGAACCTTTTTTATGATGGCTCAAACGTAGATATAACAATAAAGAGTGCATTTACTGCACTCTTCAAATTCGCTGTTTTTAAAAATGGGGCAAGTACTGGTATAAGGTTAGAACCATATTGTGACACTCTCGTACATTTGTGTTTGCACAATGAAGATACGATTGAACAAATAAAGATGTATTTGAATTGTAACAATTGTTACATTTAGGCAATTCCTGAAAGCCGAAATATTTTATATATATACGGGGAATATATATACATAGGGGATAATAAGGAGTTGTTTATGGGAATATCAAAAGTTGCATTCAATTTTATAGTGAAAAATGGAAAAGGTGAATTTGTCAAAAGTATGCTACTGCATTCTAAACCACCCAAAATGCCAATCAATATTAAAGGTTTGCAATACAAACCTACTAGTGCTATATCTGCACCGAAATTTTCTACAGTGTTAAATGTAAAAACAGGTAAACAAGAGCATATAATAATAGACAAAATCGATAAAATAATGAAGGATGAAAGTCATTATGATTTAGCTGCTTATAATTCTTTGGGTGAAACAATCGGATTAGTTCGCCTAAAAGATGCTCCAAATAATCAACTTTTCAGAATGTTAAATGAAAAAGGGAAAGATAGCCTATTTATAGATTTTTGGGGAACTTCTCCAAATTATAAAGGTGTTGGTACTAGTATGCTTGAAGAAATAGTAAACATAAGTAACAGAAGTGGGTATGGTGGACGTGTTTCTTTGTCTGCCTGCACTGGCAGTATTCCAATGAAATTTATGAGTATTTGTGGATATGGAAAAGCCCAAGATGTATCATGTGCAATAAAGTATCATAAAATGGGGTTTCGTTCCACAGTGCCTGAACTAGAAACAAAAATCCAAAATGCCATTTTAAATGGTGAGAGTGGTTTTGAATTTATGAAATGCGGATTAGGAGATGGTTATCGCGATATGTTGGCTGGTCCTATGGAATTATGCCCTGAAACCATAAACAAATATTTGCATTATAGTTCGAAAATATAAAATAATTTTAGGTTTATTTACAAGTTTTGTTTGACATTACGTTCGAACCCTGAAAACCCCTATCATTCCTAATAAAAAAGCCCCAGAAGGTGCTAATTCTAATA
>ERZ1024349.37-NODE-37-length-19418-cov-10.066570_pt1 | contig 19418 bp, 7 predicted proteins | sample MGYA00520789_ERZ1024349 | MGnify/ENA primary metagenome ERZ1024349 (study PRJEB33242, sample SAMEA3444257) | Homo sapiens | biome: Host associated; feature: Gastrointestinal tract; material: Stool | place: Uganda | collected 2011-01-01 ...
AGAGTAAATATAACTCTATCACGCTTTCTTTTAGTGGTTGATTATCAGTGATTTATTTTCCACGACCTTTGCATCTGTCATTTCCATAATACAATCTTTTGAAATCCTTAATATTAACTAACACTATGTAATCGATTACGGATGCAAAGGTACGAAGAATAGGGGAGAGTAAATATAACTCTATCACGCTTTCTTTTAGTGGTTGATTATCAGTGATTTAGGGTGATAGTAGGTAGTGTCATATAAATAAAAAAGAGAGGCAATCGCTTACCTCTCTTACTCAACTTGTAAGGAATACTTACATGTTATGATTTTCTCTTTTTCTTAATATAGTGCAGAATATCCCACTTCTTCCAATATCGGCTGTGTCCTCTTTTCTTGCACTCACCATTCGGAATGTCACCCCTGGCTACCATTCGATTCAACGTAGCATCAGAAACGTGAAGCTTCTCCTTGACTTCCTCGGTGCTCAACATCGGGTTGAGAGCATACGGCAGATAGTTCTCACAAAGGTCTTCTATCTCATCGCTACTCATTCCGCAAGCAGTTACCTTCTCCCCTCTCTTCTCTTGCTCGTCTGCTCGAAAGCAAGAGTCAGACAACGATTTTAACAATACGCCCAAGGTGTGATAACCAAATAACTTTCCCATATCATTATAATCTAGAGATTAAACTTTGACAGCCCTTGCCTGAAAAATACTTATCGGCAAAACCATATACATAAAATATAATGGTCATTACAAGTATTACTACATTAGCTTCCACCATTTCGTTGGTGGTAAAAACATTCCAGTATACAATATGAATAGCATTTATCCCAAATAGGTAGATGATCATCGGAATACGCCATCTGTAGCAGAGCCAAAAGAATCTGCTCGCAAGTATAAGCACAAGCGGATGTATGTAAACAGAGAAATAGATAAATGCTGCTGACACCCAATTTTCTCTAAACCATACGCACATTTCTTTTTCATGTGATGCAAACGTCACCATACAAGCCACATGAAAAAGCATGATAAAAAGAGGCATAACTTCACAATAATACTTGAACCAAGTGAGTAGCTTCACGCTGTAGCCTCTACCTGCAAGGATAATGATGTTAATCATTTCGCTAACGTCCATGTCCTTAAACATTACTCTTGACAACTGTACAACACCGACTGATTGAACTAACCGATGGACTTCATCTTCTTCCTCTTTAGTCATAAATTCTTCTCCTTTTGTTTTATTATTTGTTCTTAGTTCCTCATTCTTAATAATAAGGAAAGTGCTGCAAAAATAAACAATACTGCACAAAAATATTTATTTTGCGCAATATTTTATTGTTAAACTTTGCGAAAAGTAACAATCTGAAAGTAGATGGCTGCAAAAATGGGGGGGGTAAATTACAGATTGTAGGTAAAAATGATGGGCGACCGAAATAATCAGCCGCCCACAATAAAGAAACATTCTCATTTTCTTTTACGTTACTTGCAGATGCAAGCGAGCATTTCCATGTCATCGAAGCTCTTCTCGCAAGCCTTGATAGCCTTAAGCAGCTCGGCTTCCTCGACCTCGGTGATTTCCACCTCGACCTCCTTGTCGGCGAGTTCGTTGAAGTATTCCATGGTCTTCTTGCTGAAGCCAGCGAAGTAGGCGTTCACCTCTTGCAAAAGGTCTGTGTCCTCCTTGGTGTAGGTGTAGCCCTCTTCCTTCATCTTGCGCTCGTTCTCCTGTGCGGTTTTGAGCTTGCCTTGCATTTCCTCGAACTTGTCATCCTTCAAGGACTCCTGCGCCTCCTCTTTGTCCTTGTCGAAGGTGTCGGCGATGGAACGGAGAGCCTTCATGTTCTTCCATACCGCCAGCATAGTTTCCTCACTCAAAGAGCTTGTCTTGAAGCCCTTCAATGTCTTGTAGGCGTTGACCGCCTCGATTGTCTTAATCTTCTTCATAAATTCGCTTGATTTATTGATAAATAAATTCGCTTACAAAGGTACAAAATAATTTGCACATACGCAAGCATTTAACACTTTAATATCTAAACAATTAGCAAGAAAGTGGGTGTTACTCACTTTTTCGTTTTCGCACCCACAAATCAAGCTAATTGTTACTCGTCCGCAGAGTCGGCAGCAATACCCTCCGACAACTCATCCACGTGCTCCTTGACATAGGCGGAGAAGGCGTTGATGTTGGTCACGGCATCAATCATCTTCTGCAAGTCGGAAGTGTTGTAGTTCACGTTCAAGTTGTCCGTGGAATACTGGCTGAACGTGGCAATCTGGTTGCCGTTGCCGTCCAACACCACACCGTTGTCTACACTCATAATGTTACCGTCACTGACGGCTACATTTCCCTTAACCTTGGTTGAATCGTTAACGATGTCAACCTCTCTCTTGAACTCTGTCATTTTACCTAATGTTACTTTCATAATTTTGTAGTTTGAAAAATTAATTAATACTGATTATACTTGTAAGGAACAAAGCCATCTTCGTTTATTGCCTTACCTCCTATGCTATATAGCTCTGTTCCATATAAGTTAATAATGGTGTTACCTTCTATCTTTAGCTGAATATCCAACTGCTTTGGTTGGTTTGTCGTTGCATCATAATCACTAAATACATTTTTAAAGTGGAAACTAAAGTATTGCATCTTTCCTTTTATGAGACTTAACGAATCAGCAGGGTTTTGGTCTATTTCCAAGTCAGACAAGTTATAGTCAGAACCTTCGTACCTCAGCTTTACATCCGTAAATTCATAAGAAGAAGTTGTCAGCGGAGTGCCATAGAAAGTGATATAAAAATCTCTATATCTATTTACTGCCAAAATGAGATGTTGTCCATCTCCATATTCCTCTTCTAAATCTAATAATGTATAAAGGCTATAAGTTCCATAGCCTACACTTATTTGGTCTTTACTATCGGCTGTTATCAACGGCAAGTCTTCCTCAAAGAAACTCCTGTAGAATACAGCGGATAAGGGATAAGAAGTCAGTTTCGCTTTACCATAACTATTTGGAATGGTTAAGAACTTATTGCCTTTAGCATTGCCCATTGCAAAGACAAAGTATTGCCTTCCTAAGCCAACTGTTATTTGCGTTCCCACTCTTGCACCTTCTACTATTGGAGAGTCCGAGCGAAAATAATCGAACGACTTGAAGTTTGGGTCTTTTGAATAAAATCCCCAAAGATAAAGGTCGTTATTGTCGAACAAACTAAACTTACTATACAGCAAGTCTTCGCCTTCCGTTATCCCCCACATGTATGTAGGCGTTACTTGCACATTAACCGAAACCTCCTTATCATAATTCATGTAAAAAGGTGGATAATTCTTATTCTTATATCCTACAAAGTCTCCTAATCGGTATGGAGAATTAACTCCTCCCGTAGGATGAGCATAAACCCAATCATCATTACCTTTAAGTATCGTCTGTATAATGTTACTCATGGCTGTTGTGTCGTTCGTATAACTGCTATCTCCTTCCACGATTACGGGAGACAAGCCATAATTTCCATTACCTTTGCCGTCATTACTATCGAAATTAGCCTTGTAAACTACAGGCTTGTGTTCCGCCCACTTGTCTATATTGTCGCTCTTGCAGAGGGTAGCAAGGTCGTTGCTACTCTCTCCAAGTACACTTTTTACATCATCTATGCTTACTGGAGCACTGATGATTCCATTGTTCAAACTCATAATCTATCACTTTTTAATTGTTCAACTTCGTTTTCCAAGTCTCTCACTCTTCGCTTCAAGCGGCTCACCTCATCGTCAACTTGCTCGATAGCACCAAAGGCAACGGCAATCAGCTTTGGAGACCAATAGTTGATTTTGAGGAAGCCCTTGTCGTCTTTCTCCACAAGGTCTTGCATCAATGTGTTGTGAAGAACCCTTTGGGCAATCCATCCGATGCTAGCCTTGTTGTCTTCATTGTATCGGAAAGCTACCGTTCCACCCATTGCCTTGATGATAGCCAAGCTGTCAACGCCGTGTATGTTGTGCTTCAAGCGTTCATCGGAAGACTGATAAGCTGTTATGCCGCCTGTTGTCTTGATAGAGCCATTGTTAAAAGTCCAAGTATATTCCGAAGCTCCTGTTTGAGAGACGCTGAGACTAGCAGCACGATAAGTTACGTCAAAACCACCATTTGCTACCATTGATATTGTACCAGTTTTACTTTCGATGTTTATACCATTTTTACCTTCGATGGTTATACCATTTTCACCTTCGATGGTTATGCCATTTCCACTATTGATGGTTATACCTTGTACGCTAGTAAGCCATATGTTACCATAAGCACTTAAAGCTAAAGAGGCTTCTTTAAATGTAATGGAACTATGATAAGGTGAGCCACTACTATTATATTCTTGTATAACATTCCCCGAAAGCAACAAAGCTTTGTTTGGTGTAGAAGTAATACTATTAGCAGTATAAATACTTGGACAATAAATTCTCTTAAACGAACCAGAACCATCTGTACTTATCAGCCAATTATTAGTATCATCTCTATTATCATCTGTGTCCCAATTACCAATATCTGAAACTAATACGTATCCAGTATTATCAGAAGAGCCAATACGAAGATAATCATTGTTATCATCACAATGTATTTGAAAGCTGTGGGAATCTGAATCAAACAGTATTGTATCTATTGCCTTAAGCTGAAGTTTACCATAACTCTGCGCTTTATTTGCGCTGAACACACTTCCGTCCGCAATGCCAAGGTAGACAGTCTTGTTGCTATGAGTGTACTTCAATCCTGCCCACTGATTCCAATCCCAGTGTGTCTCGCCAAAGCGAATAGCCGCACCTGTGTTGAAGATGACTTGCGCATCAATGGCACTAATAGGAGTTGACTTGTTGCCAATCTTAAGCGCACCATTCTGCAAGGTGGTACTGATGGTGTTGCTTGCGCTGATGGTGGTCGCACCGCTCAAAGCACCGCTCACGTTTGCTGTTCCGTTGAAGGACTGACCCCAGATGGTTCTTGCGGTTTGAAGTTTCGTGGCACTGGCTACATTGTCCGATGTAAGTGCCAAGGTTCCTGTCGCCGTTGGAAGCGTTACCACATTGCTGTGGTTGCCGTTGGTATGCAACCTTACGGAATAGTCGCTGCCTGTGGTGTTGTCGTGGTGGAAATCAATGCAATGTCCAAGTTCTATCACGCCATCAGTTCCAATTACAGGAATCTTGCCATACGGCTTGCTACTTCCTGACTGAGCATGATAGCCGTCCACGGTGTCACAATTCGTGGCATAGGCAGCTGTCAACGTCTTATTCGTGCCGCCAATGGTAATGGAAATGTTATTCCCACTATTAGACAGATTGGTGAACAAGCCAGAGGCATGAACCCCATCCAAGGTATCGGCATTTCCTGCGTTGCTCGCATAGTTGACGGTCAGCGTCTTGTTTGTTCCTCCGACCGTTATAGACAAGCTGTTTCCGCTGTTAGACAAGTTCGTAAACAATCCGTTGGCGTGTATTCCGTCCACCATGTCCGCATTATGCACCGTTGCCACGTCAGAGCCTTGTGCGATGCTTGTGTAGGCTTGGTTGTGAATGGCGGTCGCTGCGTCCTCAATGGTTGCGTATGCATTGGTATGGCTTGCGGCGTTGCTTGTCTCCGTGCTATTAACCAAGGTGAATCTCTTGCCCAAGCCACCACGCTGGTCTTGCAACGTTCTGATTACAACAGAAGCATATGCGCCACGCATCTTAAGGAACACATCATAGTATGCCTTGCCTGTGGTCTTGTACATTGCAATCTTCAAGCTGTCCAATCCGTAGCCGTTGCGAGAAATCCACTGAATGCTACAACTTGCGTTTGCACCTGTGGAGAGGTTATCCGTTCTTATGTAGACTCTGGCTATTCCATAACAGCCGCCATAGAAGCCTTCCGAGATATAGAGTAAGATGCAGCCATCTGAATAATTACCTGTAATCTCATTCACCTTAGCTATTCTTCGCCAAGGATAAGTGTTGGTGTTGCTGACGGTTGCATTACAATAGCTCATGTAGCCATTGATGGTGATGTTGGCAGAGCCATCGAAGTTGGCATTACCCATAAGGTCGCCGTTAAGGGCGATGTTCCTAGCCGTCACCAACTTTGTCGCTGAGTACACTTGCATGTTCGCCAACGATTTAGCAACCGTTCCGATTGTCATGCTCACTCCATTGTTCGTGTTGCTCAAAGCGGTGAATATGCCGTTGAGATGGACATTATCCAACTTATCCGCATTGGAGATGGTCTTGCTGTAGATGTAACCCCATATTGCCGACGCTGGTCTTCTAAATATCCTATTCTTGGCATTGCTGTCGTTGAATCCATTGTTGCTCGCATAGGAAGTAAGAATCTCCGTCTTGTCGGTCAAGTTCGCTGTGGCTGTTAATATGGAAGTAATCAAGTCCGTGTCCGCAACGGTCACATCAGCCGAACCATTGAATGACTTGTCGAAGACCGAAAGGGAATGGTTCACCTTGGTTGCTGTTGCGGCGTTACCTGTGATGCTTGCGCTAGCTGTAATGAATCCTGCTCCATTCGTCAATTGGTTCGTGTTGTTCGGAATGCTTATGCTTTTTGCTGCACTACCATCATAGCTTCCACTTGAATATCCGCTCCAAGAAAGAGCACTTGGGTTCTTCAACGAAGATGGTCTATCCGTGATGTCTGCCCACTTGTGGGTATGCCCATTGAGCGAGAATGTAGAGCCTTTTGTGAAGGTTATCTTTGTTCCACTCTTCGACACGCTAGTTACGGCATTGCCTGAGCCTGTGGTTTCAATGCTTGTTGCGCTACCACCCTCCAAGGTGGAGATTCTACCAATGGCAGCGTTCAACGAGTTGTTAAGCACGGCGATGGAATAGGCACTTGCAATCTCGCTAAGGTTCTCGCTTGTGAGCTTGATGGAATCGGCATACGCCTTTGCCGAGAAGTTGTTGCTTCCTGTTGTTCCAGCGCTTCCCTCTCCATAGGCAGAAATGCCACCAGTAGCATAGAAGTTAGCTGCGGTTGTACCATCAGACTTAACTACTTTAATGGCAGTATTAGCTTTATCATAAACTAATCTGACATCACCAATTTGCACATAAACACCATCAGTATTAGCAATAGTTATACTGCCATTTACATCAGCATTACCATTCACGCTATTGCCCCAAAGCTTTCTTGTTGTTCCCCAATAAGAAGTTACTATGTTGGCAGTACCATTAAACGATGTTCCGTTTATAGTTCTAGCATTCTGTAATTTAGTAGCACTTCCAGCATTACCAGTAATCGAAGCAGAAGATGTAATGAATCCTGCTCCATTCGTAAGCTGATTAGTATTATTTGGAATACTAATAGACTTTACAGCAGAACCATTATAAGAACCACTACTATAACCGCTCCAAGAAAGAGCATTAGCAACTTTTGATGCAGATGCTACATTGTCAGTAACTCTAGCAAGTCTTACCCAAGGAGCAGCCCAAGCTGCATCATTACTTATCTTGCCTCCAGCTCTAGAACGGACATAAACTTCAGTAGTGCCAGCTTTTATAGCAAACTGAGTTTGCCACATATTAGGAGAAGTTGCCGTATTATTACTATCAGTATAAGACAGATTAATATAATGATGCCAACCAGTTTGTCCATTAGGATTAACATAACCATTCAACGTTTGATAGTTAGCAGTAGAACTAGCATAAGGTGCTGCAATATTAGACATACCCATACTATTCCCGTGTGTTGCAATATCGTTAAAATTGTTTCCAACACCACTAGGAAAAGCTCTTACTAAATTCAGTGCTTTAGAAGTTCCACCAATACTAATAGTAACCTTGTTTGCAACATCAGAAATACTGAAACCAGTAAACAAACCACTAGCGTGATAATTATCTACCATATCTGCGTTATGAGCAGTAGCTTCATTTTTAACCCAATTCTGAGTTGCATAAGCTGCGAGACTTTGATGTGCGGTGAGATAAGTTCCCAAATCTACAGCATCTCCACCACTGGCCGCAATGGTTTTAGTGATACCGTTAATCTTAACACTATGTGTATGACTAGTTGCCGACTTACCACTAAGAAGTGAATCTACACTACTTTTGGTATAATAGTTAGCAAGACTTTGGTGACTAGTCAAGAAAGTAGCACCTTTAGTAAATGTAATACCCTTTCCGCTTTTAGATACAGACGTGATAGCATTTCCACTTCCACTTACAGATATTGCATTAACGTAACCATCAAGTGACTGATGATTAGTTAAGAACGTACTACCTTTAACTATGCTGATAGTAGTACCATTCTTGGTGACAGACGTAACCGCATTACCGCTACCGCTGACAGAAATAGCAGTAGCACTACCACCTTCCAAGCTAGAGATACGAGAATCAAGAGCCTTGATGGAGTAGGCAGAAGCAACCTCAGACAGCGATTCTGATGTGAGCTTCAAGGCATCTGAATAACTCTTCACACTGCCGTTCAAGCCGCCACCACTGGATGAGGATGTCCCAACACCATAGGCAGAAACACCACCACTAGTATAGAGGTTTGCCACCTCGTTAGTCGTAGTATTCGTAATCTTCAGCGCCTTATTAGCTGCATCATACTCCAACTTGATGTTACCGATGGAGATATACTTTCCACTAGGCACGATGATGCTTCCATTGATGTCAGCAGTGCCATTGAACGAATTTCCCCACAATTTGCGAGCATTAGTAAGCTGGAGAGCCTTCTTCGCTGAACCGTTTGTGAAGTAGCCTTGCAAGGTGGCAATACTCCCTTTGTTTGCGGATATGCCCGAAGCATTTACCCCTTCTGCCTTTTTCGCTCTTGCTACCTCGTCAGATATAGACTTGTTGATTCCGTCAACGATACCACTTAAAGTGTCTGTCTGCGCAATATTGGCGAGGAAGCTCACCACCTCGTTCCACTTATTGATAATTCCGTCCGCAGTCTCCTCGTCAGTAGTCATAAGGGCGTACCAGTCATAGGCACTATTCCAATGACTTACCTTAGTGGATGAAATGCCGTCCAGTACAGACTTATTGCTATGAGTATGCTTTGCTGATACCGCACCATCCCAAGCTGTCTGCTTTGCAGTAGTAGGAATGGAGTAACCAGAAGCAAGGGCAATGGCAATAGTTCCATTGGTAGTGATAGGCGAGCCGCTGACCGAAAGCCCAGTTGGGACAGAGATTGCAACCGATGTGACCGTACCTGTGTTCTTAGTATATCCGCTATCATTGCTGAGTTCGGACAACTTGGTAGGAACGGTTACGTTTATGGTTTTCGCAGCAGAGTTTGGGGTGTAAGTGCCTAGGCTTGTACCATTCTTCTGAATAGTCAAGCCGTAGATGGTCTGATGCGAAGTAAGATAGCTACCCTTTGGCTGATAGGTAGCCTTGGCAGCTGCTATCGTAAGATAGTCGGAGAACACGCCTGTCCCGAATGCGTTTATCTTGTCGTTGAGCTGCTTGATGCTCCAAGCAGTAGCAAGGAATGAAACTTCCGTCTTGCTGCTGTCACCATTGTCGGCGGAAGTCATGGTTGTAGCCTTTTCAAAGCCAAGGACTGAGCCGTTCAATCCGCTTCCTGTGCCACCGCTGACGGAAGAAGCACCGAAAGCCGTGATGCCGCCTGTCGCATAGAAGTTGGCGGCGGTCTTTCCGTCCGTCTTCTGAACGTAGAGATTGCCGCTTCCATCATTGATGATGTAGATGTCGCCAATGGCAACCTTGCTCTTGAAGGTAGCGATGCCGTTGACGGTAAGCGCACCTGTTATCGTTCCTCCTGCAAGAGGGAGATACTTAGCAATGGTCGAGTTCACTTGCGCCTTGGTATAAGCGTCCGTGATGCCATATCCTGCGATTGTAGTTGGCTTTGAGGTCAAGCTAGCGAAGGTATGGGTGTGACCGCTGAGGGAGAATGTGCTTCCCTTTGTCAAAGTCAAGGTGTGACCGTCTATGCTTGCGCTAGTAACGGCGTTCCCTGAGCCACTAAGCGTAACCGTATTGACTCCATCGGTGACTCCATAGCCAGCAAGTGTTGTTGGCTTTCCCGTAATCTCGCTGAATGCGTGGGTGTGTCCCAACTTGCTATAGGTCTTCTCCGCATCGGCAGACTTCAAGTAAGCAGCCAAGGACTGATGAGAAGTAAGGTAAGTTCCCAAGTCAACGGCTGTTCCACCTGTGGCTGCGATGGTCTTAGTGACACCATTAATCTTCACGCTGTGCGTATGTGTCTTGTCACTCTTTCCGCTGATGTCTTGGTGGGAGGTGAGATAGTTCCCCTTTGGCTGATACAAGGTAGATGCTTCCGTCTTCTTCAAGTAGTCAGTCAGCTGTCCTGTGACATCAATGCTGTTAATCATATCATAGAGCTTCTTGATAGACCAAGCTGAAGCAATCTCCGTTCCCTCGTTTTGTGCCGTCAAGGACTTAGCCTTGTCGAAAGGAACGATGCTTCCGTTCAAGCCACCACCATTGCTAGTGCCCTCGCCGTATGCGCTCATTCCACCTGTGGAATACACATCGCCGTCAATCTTCAAAGCACCATTTACCACACTGAGGGTAATACTACCTAATTTAAGCTTTCCCTCTACCAACAAATCATTGCTTACGCTGAGTGTCGTAAAAGGAGCTTGCGGAGTCAAAGCCACAAGGTCTTTTATGTTAGTGCCATTGCTACCGCTCTTCCATGTAGGCTCAAAGAATGCAAGGTATGCGCCAAGATTCTTCTCGCTGATGATAAATGATGTAGGGTCAGCGTGAACCTTTCCGTCCACGTCCCACCAGATTGCACCATTTGCGAGATAGCCCGAACCGTCAAAGCGAACGAGGGAAGTAGCAGGAGTAAGGCTTCCGCTATTGTAGTCCTTATCCACCATCTGACCACCCCACCAAGTTGCGATGCTCTTCTTTCCTCTGTTCGTGTCTATCGCTCCGTTGATACCACTCTGAACGTTTCCGTCTGCGTCTCTCAAAGCAAGGAGTGTTGTCATTACAAGACCGCCATCAATATCTGTTGTCTGACCGAGTGCGTCCTTGATATACTTGTAGCCTGCAAGGTCGGTAATATTCTGCTTCAAGTCGCCATATATCTTGCTAGTGATATAGGCGTTTGCCAAACCCAACTTATCGTAAAATGCCGAATATGCGCTTTGGAAGTTAGTAAACTTCGTTCCCACGGCAGATACGATAGTAGCCTTGCCGTTAGTATCAGCCGCATTGTATCTGCTTGATATGTCTGACAGATACGTAACGAGTTCCGTCTTGGCAGTAGTGAGGGTAGCAAAAGCGGTGTTGAGGTCGGTAAGTTCCTTGGTACTCTTCAGCACCTCTGCTCCCTTCACCTCATTGTATGACTTCTCAGCGGCTGCGAAATCATCTTCAAGTCGCTTGGAATCCTGCGCCATAGCCGCAATCTCGGAAGGCTCTAGGTAGCCATCCTTGACATAGCTATCGAATGCCTTCTTGTTGATGGTGACGGTTTTGCCGAGATTCGTAATGTTCGTCTGTGCAGTCTCTGCCGCCTTCTTCGCCTCTTCCGCTGCCTTCTTTGCTGCGTTAGCCACGGTGTCATCGGTGTATTTGGAAGCTTTAATCCAATCGGCAATAGCGAACTGAGAACCAGCCTTCTTGTCGGTCTGGCAGCGCAACACCTCATTCTTGTATGTACTTCCGTCAGACAGATAGGTAGCATTAACCCAAATATCACCCACTTGATATGGTGGTGTAGGCTGAGTGCTAAACACCTTCATCTTGCCGTCTGCGGTCTCCTGTGCCTTGCTGGCATCGGAGAGGGCTTTGGCGATGTCGGTATCTGTAATGATAGTCCACTTATAGATGTTACCGTCCTTGGCAAAGCGGTATGCCTTGCCCGTCTTGTTATCATAATAGAGGTCGCCTAGGTGGATATTCTTGTCCTTGTCTGTCTTCCAATCACTCGCTGGCTTGTTTGACAACGTAGGCACACCATCATAAAACCAAGTCTCGATAGCACCATCCACCTGATTCTGCAAGTCGACAATGACCTGCGAGTTCTTTATGAGATTGTTTACCTGCTCCTCGGTCAAACCCTTTGCTGAGTTCTCCTTGATGTACTGAGACAATTCCTTGCCATCCACGGTAGATTTGGCGGAAAGCTTACCCTTAATAGATACCTGCTTGGTTGCGCTGTCATACTTGATGTAGCTACTACCCTCATAGCCATTCTCCTTAGTAGGTCGGTCGCCTACATACATATCACCATAGACATTAAAAAATGCCTTGTTAGTCTGCTTATTCACACCATATTCCACATATTCCTTGTTTGCAAAGGAGTAGCTGTTGATGCCGTGATAGAGGCTGATGGATGGCGAATAGGTATCTACCGCCGAGAAGATAAGGCAGTTCTGACGTTCTACATCGGTTCTATTACCGCACTGGTTGAGCACATCACCTTTAGCAGGAACATCGCTTGCCGTAGCGCAATCTGTATCAGAGAGGTCGATATAATGATATTTCTTTCCTTCCAACTCTACAGGTTCCTCGTCACGACCGATTGCCAATCGCCAATAGAAGTGATTGCCAGCCTTGTGATAAGTGCCCTTGCGAACGTTGAATGATTCCGAGCGCACTTGGTCGTTAACCGCGAAGTCGTTATCTACCTCATCACCATCCTGCTCTGCTAAGAAATAGCAACGATAAGCCTTCTGTGACACATTATTGTATGTCACAGTAACTTCTTCTACCTTATGAGCCACCACGCCACCAGCAGGAGAGATTATCTCCTTACCACCGATAGTGGATGTTTTATTAATGACCAGCTCCTCGAAGATAGCCTTCATTCTTACCTCCAAGTAATCTGTGATGAGATGCGAACGACCTTCTGCATCGGGAGTCCAGGAGCCTCCGTTCTCATTGTTTCGGTTACCGACAAACAATCCACTAAAGAACTTCTGCACCTTCTCCCAGGTAACTGTACCTTTTGCGATGTCATCGTTTATCTTTGAGATGAAGTGCTTGCTTCCCTCTGTCGCAACCTGATTCTTAACCTGTGTAGTTGTCAAGCCTGCACCAGTTCCGCCATTTCCGCTTTGAAGCGACGAAATCTGCTGCTGAATCTTCTGGATAGTTCCAACCTCTTTATCCTCACGGAGAGTTATGTCGTATGTCGGTATCTTGCCATCTTCTTCCTTGATCGTGAGCTGGTCGATAGAGATGATTCCTTCGATATTGAGGTCTGTATCATTGAAGTTCATCAGGTCGCCGGCCTTAAGCGTATCGTGGAGGCTCTTGATAACTCCGGTGTCGTCTGCCTGCGCTTGGTCGTGCTGCCTTGCCATGAAAATCTCATCTACCTTAGGCTGATATACATACCTTGTATAGTCATTCTTATCAAGGAGCGCTATGGCGTATTTTAGAAGCTTCAGTGATGCAGCATTAACATACGAATCAGGAAGGGTGATGCCGGTAAGGACGAAATGGTCTCCTTTCTTGATAGGGTAGTCCTTGTATGGAAACCAAAGCTCAAGAGCATCGTCCTTGATTCGTTCGATAGTGAGCCTCCATCTCCTATCAACCTTGGTTGAGGATGCTACCTTGAACGTTCGACCACCACACATGCCATCTTTCATGTAGATGGAGAAATCGTCATCCTTAAGGTCGTTGATGTCGAAGTCTATAGCCTTGCTGAGATAGATATCAACGTTCTTGACATTTTCGTTATTATTGAATCTACCATCATCATCAGGAGCAACACCCTCATCAATCTCGTCAACACGAACGCCACCAATAACCATTTCCTCGATAGTAGGGTAGATTTCTATAACTCCATTCGTCTTGTCGTCAGTATCAAAGAACTGTGATGCAGAACGGAGACCAATCTGCTCAATATTGACAGAATCAATATATGGTCTATATGGATCAGTAGAGAATCTGTGTTGTTTCCCTGTAGGGTTCACGTACTTCTTTTCTTCATCCGTGAGTGAATCATAGAAGTCGCTCAGAGATACATGAGGGAATCCAGGCAACATAAGTCTGTTGATGGACATATTGTTCGGGAGATTCTCTGCATATTCCTTCATGGACGAAGGAACATTTTTCTTGTTGAGGCCCGATGTGATATACATCTTCGTGTTTCCCGCTTTAACCTGAGCGATGAAAGTGTTAAGGTTTTCCCTTGACTCTTCGTCACCGCTATCTACCTGCGTTCCCCTGTATTCCGAATAGAATCTACACTTATTGGTATTGTATTTCTGTGTTACATAACCGGTAATCTCAGTCTTGAAATCAAATGTAACCTTAAGCACCCAACCAGAAGACTGCTCGCCAGTTTCTCCAGAAACAATATACTTTCTCGGATTCTTGAAATATGTCTCGATATAGTCGACATCCAGTTCAAGCTCAACATTCGTGCTGGCCCCGACGACTTTCGTGATGTTCGCCACGTACTTGACACCGAGGTCCGCATAGTAATGAGAAGGAAGATTCTTCTCCGAACCATAAGCTCTCAGTCTCGTAACGACACTCTGGTCGGAATCAGCGTTCTGAACAATCTCATATAATCCATTACCGAGGCCATACTTGAAGATATGGTTTGCCTGTATTCCGGTAGTACCGACATATATATTCCTTCCTCTGACGATGAAGTTTATGTCCCACTTCTCGTTCACAAGCGCAAGGGCTTGCCAACAGGTCATCGAATCCACTGTAATAGACATCGATTCGATGACGTTATCTCTTGTTCCTTCGCCGTACATTGACAGCCAGTCGCTCGCGAGGCATCCACGCTGCACGGAACGTTCCATATTTCTGGAGTAAATCTTCCAAAGACCTGCACCAATCTGGTCGTCAAGGTTCGCCTGGATCCTGTCTAGTAAATCATCAAGAGTCTGTACGTAGAATGGAAATTTCGGTAGGGCAGTGTAGTGGAGTTCATTGTCATTCAATACCACATCAAGGAACTCAGCTCTAGAAAGCTCATCCTGCAATGCATTGAACTTTACGCTGTCATATATGAAGCCATCACCGTAGGTGCCAGGTCTCGCCTGCTTATCTTTGCCCGGCTCGTAGTTGAGCTCAAACCGCTCGCCACGATAGACCATATAGTCGCCTATTTGAAAGTTGATAGGCACTTCGTGCTTGAAGTTGATAGTCACGAAGCACTCACCCATCCAAGAATCGGAGTATTCCAATCCATGAACGGTTATCTGCTCTTCGTTAACGTCTGTCAGCTTCGAGCCATCCTTATGATAAATATTCCAAGTACTCATGTGTCAGTATTATCCTAAATTTGAAATTCTGCCCTGTGTATCCATAATCGGATTGATATCAGTAACAGGGTCGTTAATCTTGAAAGTAATAGAGAGAATAAGCAAGTCCTCGCTGCCCGGATATCTGTATAGGTCCGGATCAATGCTCTTCAGTCTCACATGCTGCCTTCCAATCTTATTGAAGTCGCAGTACATTTTCATCATGCCAGACATGCGGAGATAGTCAATGAAAGCCTTGCACTTATCGTTGGCTCCAAAAGCATCGCCCTTGAACAGGAACTTGACCTTATTCTCGTATGCAGCCATGTAGAGTCCATCCTTGCCGATATATTCGTCATCACCATGCTCGTCGTGCCATTCCCTTTTTATGGGTTCCTTGACGGCATCGCATGGTTTGAACGGATTCTCGCTAACATACATACCGAAGTCGGCGATGGAGTCCTTCACCTCATTCCCATCGCCTTCCTTCTGCATGTATATCCTGAAATAATCTTTCATACCTTAATTCAACTTTTTATAATTGCAAATATACGAAAAATAGAATAAATATGCAAGAAATATTCAATTAAAAATGCATAAATATACAAAAGAGGGCACGAATATAGATCCGCGCCCCAGATTATTACTTCATCTTCAATGATTTTGTTCCGTTAAGAACTCTGTTGAAGTTGTCGTTATACTCAACGAATATACTTTCAATCCTCTCGGCCGCATCCGCATTGCGTAACGTATTTCGAGCAATCGCATTGAGCTGTGTCAGCTGAGATTTGGCAATCTCGCTCATCTCTGGGTAGTACTTAGCCTGCTCAGCCCTCATGACGGAGCAATCAAGTCTGATGCCGTTGACGTACGACAAAAAAACATCGCCCTGTTCCTCCGTAATACCCTTTACAGAGTTTCTTGATGACGAACTGCTATTATCAGACCAACCGTAAGTCTTCTTGAGATAGTCGCGTGTTGCCTCGATTTGCTTTGATAGCTCCTCAGTGTTTTTATTTACGTCGGCATACTCGGCTCCCGTGTATTCAGAAATGACATTTCCGCTGGAATCCTTGATCTTGTCGTCATTCTCTGCGTATCCCTGAGTCTTCTTCAAAAGAGCTTTAATCTTGTCTCCATATGTATTCTCAATCATGGAGTTCAAGATGGCGTCCTTTAATTTTCCTTCAAAGCCATCCACCAAGTCTTCATACCCATTGGCCATAGTTGACATTGCGTCGCCCCAGGAAGACACCAAGTCAGAGAACTTGTTACCGGTCAGTTTCTCTGTAAGAGCCTCAATTATGTCATCGGCCTTCTCGCCATACTGAATGAGCTTTTCCAGGTAATCTCTGAAATCTGAGTCCATGTTAGCCCAAAGACCAGTGTAATCCTTCTTAATCTTTGACAATGTATCAGCGTTCATGTTGAGCATGTCTTCCATGCCGTTGAACTGGACTCCGTACTTCGAAGAGATTTCTCCGGCAACATCACGCCAGTTCTGACCATTGTACTTATATGAACCCTTCCACATTCTATATTTGATAGAGTGGGAGCCAGCTGACGCACCGGCATTGAGCCTCTTCTGCGCGATAACCTTAGTCTGCTCAATCTCCGCCTTAAGCATTTCCTGGGCTTCCTTGGATGCCTCTGTAGCCTCTGTACCCCAATGGATATTCATATACTCAGTCTTCTTGGAGATGAGAGAATCCCAAATTGAGGTAAGGTTATCGTACTCAGCCTTCGCTTTGTTGTAGCTGCTGTAGTCTGCACCGAATGCCTTGATGAGCGAACTTCCCACACTCAGGGCTGCTGCCGCTGCCGCTCCGTAAGGACCTGCCGCCCCGAGACCAAGAGCGCTTAAACCGCCAGATACATTGGCAGCTGCGCCAAATGCATTGGAAGCACCTCCTGCAATCTGGCCGAGAATAGAATTCTGCTCGCCAAGAGCCTCAAACAGGTTAATAACTGGATCCATGATGTTTGACAAAGCCTGCATCTTTCCCGATAGAGAAGTAATAGCCTTTGAGGAATCATTGTATGCTCCCTTCTTGCTATTCTCTAAGTCTGCATTGCTATACCATTTACCCGCTATTAGTCCTGTCTTCTTTGCCTGGGCATCCGAGATGTTGATTCCGGAAGCACCAATCTTCCTGTTGCCCTTAAGTATCTCTCCGATTGCATTTCCTCTACGAACGCCTCCAAATATAGACGGGAGTGGATTTCTGTCAATCTGTTCATTTCTCAGCTTATCTAATGCATCACGCAACTGCTTAACAACTTCGATCGAAAGTCCTGTAGTCCTAGAAAACTCATCGATATTGCTAATCATTGTGTTGATAGTAGCGGAAGACACCCTGTCGAGGTCATCGAAGATAGCAACCCAATCAGATTCCTGCTTGAACTGTTCAAACTGGAGCTTTGCCAAATTCTCGTTGTGAGTCTTTGTGGCTCCCTCACTAGCTCTCTCCCTCATCTGTGGGTCTTCGATGCCCTTGATGAGTTCAAGCTGTCTCTCGTATTTGCGGTTTTCATCCTCAATCTGCTGGGCGATGGTTGCATTCTTTTCAATCAGACTAGCCATCAGGTCGATGGTCTCCTTCTTGATTTTATTGTTCTCATCTTCCAGCTTCTTGCGTATGTCGTAAACACGAGTCTCCTCGCCGTACTTATCCTTGACATTTTCAAGACTCATTCCCTTAACCTCGTCCGTAGTCAAGTTAAGGCCGGACTGAATATTATCGTGCTTTACGGCAACATCGAGCTGTTCTTCCAGGAATCTCTTGTATGTGTCGAACTGAACAGTTCCTCCGAAAGCTATATTTTCTGAGCCTTTCTTGTTTCCTGTCAGCTCATATATCTTTTTGTATGTCTCATACTGATCGGAGATAACATCAAGTTGCTTATTGAGTACATTCAGTTCGTCTCTGCGCTGGTCTTCGAGAAGTTTTCGGTTTTCAGTTTGGATGCCTGCCTTCTCGTTTGCAGCGTAGTACAATCTGTCCTTTGTTGTCGCAGGGAGAGTCTGCAAGAGTTCCTTGATGGAAGTCTCGTAGTTGGTGTAGTCAGAGATAGGGAACCTCTTCTTATCACCAAAGATAGCCTTAAACTCTCCGTCGTTTGCAAGTTGACCAAGAGCACCCTTTCCGTAGAGTTCCTTGAACTTCTTAATTTCGGAATACATCTTCTTATATAAGTCGATGCGCTTCTTTAAATCTTCGAGAGCCTTATCCGTCTGTATACCAGAACTTCTTTTTCTTCCTTTCGGAACCTTATTGGACTTCTTGTCTTGCGGATAGAATTTGTAGCCGAGACCTTCCCATGCCGCCTGATTCAAGCTATTGTAGCTTTCCCAAGCCTCATCTCGAAGAGCCTTAGATATCTTACCGCGCTTGAACTTGTTCTCGCGGTTCTTATACTCGTTGTACCTGTTCTGCAACTCTGTTTGCAGGTTATTATCCGTATTATAGTCGGAAGTTTCATCGAGGTAAGAGTCAAGCATAACTGCCTGTGATTCTACCTTCGCTTTGCTCTTTCCTTTCTTTGACAGATTTCTGCGCACTCGTTGCTGCATAGGTGTCTTTGGTTTTACCGCATTTCCACCACTAGCTTTCTTTGGCAGCTTTACTCCTGCCTCCTGATAGAAGATAGACTTCAAGTACTCCCGAATCTGAGGAACATTCACCTTGCACGCATCTAGCATTCTTTCTATCATGCTCGCAAAGCGTGAAGAATTTCTGTTGCACCACTTCGAGAAATCTGCGCCGAACAGATTAAATGACTTCTTAAGGAAGTTAATTATTCTAGGAATATTTTTCTTGGCGATATCATTTATCTGGTCACTAACCTTGTTGGCCCTTATTCCTATTTTGTAAATGCTATTTGCAATATCATTGCTTCCGTTACTTGACTTCAAAACGAAAGAATCCCAGTTTGCGCCTCCTCTTTCTGCAAGAATACGAATCTTCTCATCGAGAGACATGGCTCTTTCCTCTGGCTTCAAGAACTGATTAGCAACGCTATCCATTCTCGACTTTGTATCTTCGTCAAGTCCAGATAAAAGCGTCTGGTACTTGATAACCGCCTCGTTGAGGTCTTCGACAGCATCCTCCATCGTGTCTGCAAAAGGATTACCGGAACCCCAACCACCTGAAGCTCCAAGTGCTCCAGCAACAACATCCGAGTCGTTTGCTTCCTGCTGTGAGTTATCACGAGCGGCAACTATTCCCTTAT
>ERZ1024349.39-NODE-39-length-18438-cov-18.904205_pt1 | contig 18438 bp, 16 predicted proteins | sample MGYA00520789_ERZ1024349 | MGnify/ENA primary metagenome ERZ1024349 (study PRJEB33242, sample SAMEA3444257) | Homo sapiens | biome: Host associated; feature: Gastrointestinal tract; material: Stool | place: Uganda | collected 2011-01-01 ...
CTACAAATAAAAAAACTCAAGAAGTGAAGGAATTTCAACATATTGGCTCTAAAACAGTTTTGAAATCTTTGTCAATGAAGTAGTTGAAAAATAAAATAATTTTATAAAAGAGGAAGTGGCTATAACGTTATTTTCTCTTTTATTTTACTTAAATTTAGTATTGATTTTCATTTTATTGTCCAACATCTTTTTGAATTTGTAATAAGATAAAATTTTGCGAAAAACTTCTTAATATTTTGTAAAAATAGTCTGTTGAGTTTTTGAAAAATAGTATAAAATATAAGTAGAGATTATCGTTTTCTGAGGAACTTAAGTATGAGAAAAATTATGTTTTTATGGCTTTATGTCGTTGCAATTGTGGCATCTCTTGGAGGTTTGTTATCTGGTTATGATACGGGTGTAATTTCTGGAGCATTATTGTTTATCAATGATTCTTGGAATTTATCAGATTCAATGCAGGGAATAGTTGTTAGTTCTGTATTGATTGGTGCAGTTATTGGTGCTGCGACGAATGGTGTTTTGGCAGATATTTTTGGACGAAAAAAAATTATTATGGCAACGGCTGTAATTTTTATTGTCGGTTCAATTCTTTGTGGCTTTGCTCCTAATGTTTATGTACTAATTGCTTCAAGAATATTAGTTGGTTTAGCTGTTGGGATTGTTAATTTTGTTATCCCTTTATATTTGTCAGAAATTTCACCAAAAGTTATTAGAGGAACGTTAGTTTCTTTATATCAATGGGCAATTACGGCTGGTATTTTGTTCTCATATTTTATAAATGCAGCGTTTGCAAATGCAGTATATAGTTGGCGTTGGATGTTATTAGCTGGAATCCTTCCAGGGTTGGTATTACTTGTTGGAATGAGTTTGATGAGTGATACTCCTCGTTGGCTTGTAAGCAAAAATAGAGATGAAGAAGCTAAAAAAGTATTCAAAAAAATTGACCCTAATGCTGACACTGATGCTGAAATCGGTGAAATTAAAAAGACTTTAGCAAGTGAATCTGAAGATTCAAATAAAAAAATCAGATTTAAAAAGTGGATGATAATGCCATTTGTTGTTGGCATAGGTATTATGTTCGCTCAGATTTGTACAGGAATAAATACGATAATTTATTATGCTCCAACAATTTTTAAAATCGCAGGTTTTGATTCTAATTTAAACGCAATATATGCTACAACTGGGATTGGTGTTATCAATTTTCTAATGACAATTGTTGCAGTATTCTTCACCGATAGACTTGGAAGAAAACCTTTATTGTATTTCGGATTGACAGGTGTAATGCTAAGTTTAGTTGCGTTAGGTTGTGCTTTTGCATTTTCAAGTGTTTTAGGTGACAGCTTAAAATGGGTTGCCGTTGGAAGTTTAGTTACTTATATCATCTGTTTCGCAATGAGCTTAGGACCTATTGGTTGGATTATTGTTTCAGAAGTTTTCCCTCTAAAAATCAGAGGAGTTGCAATGAGCATTTGTACTGTTTCAAACTTTGCATTTAATTTCTTTGTTGTTGGAAGTTTCCCAATTCTAATCCATAGAATTGGCGGAGCTTATACTTTCTGGGGTTTTGCAGTTGTATCATTACTTTGTATTTTGTTTGTTTATTTCTTTGTTCCTGAAACTAAGGGGATTTCATTAGAACAGATTGAATCAAATTGGTTACATGGAGTAAAACCTAGAGATTTTAATAAAGTCTAAATTGATAAGAGCGAGGAATTAATTCCTCGCTCTTTTTTTAGTTAACCGACTTTATCGTTTGGTGTTACACTATTCATTGGATTCCAAGTATCTTTAAGATTATTTTTTATTAGATTCTTATAGAAGTTTTCTTTATATTCTAAAATAGCTAGTTGTTTTTTTAATTCATCCATTTGCATAAGTGCTTTTTCTTTTGTATCAAGGATAATTTTGTATCGTTCTTCAATGGTCGAATCTCCAACAATACAAAGGTCGATATATCTTTTTATTGCCTTGTTTTCAGTTCCAACAGAACGCAAACATTTAACTATTTTTACCCATTCAAGGTCGTTATCAGAAAATTGCCTTATGTTATTTTGACTTCTTTTAACGAATGGGAAAAATCCACTCTTTGCCCAAAATCTCAAAGTGTGTTCAGAAATATCCATTTTCTCTGCAACTTCTTTAATTGTGTACATAGTATTTCATCCTTTTTATAAAATAGCTTCAATATCTTTAGTAATTAGTTCTTTAGTTAAGTGGTAGCGTTGGTATAATTCATCTAAAGAAACTCTATCGGTAAATTCTTTTTCACCGCCAAAGTTTAGAACTTTCATTTCTGAATTTCCATAAAATCTTGTAATTTTTTCACCAAAACCACCTTCAACTTGACCATCTTCAAGGGTGATAACTATTGAATGTTTTTCTTTTAATTCTTCAAGTAATTCTTTATCAATACCTGATGCGAATTTAGGATTAATAACTGTTGCATCAAATCCAAATTGTTTTTTTAGTTCTTCTTTAACTTCCTTAGCTAATTCCAAGAAATTGCCAAGTCCCAAAATTGCAACTTTTTCCCCTTGTGATTCTACTTTGAATTTGTTCAAGATTGAATAATCCGTGGTATCTTTTTCACCTGTTGAAATAAGAATTGCTGGAACTCTGATTGCTACTGGATGTTCAGTTTGATTTAAAGAATATTCTAACATTGCAAGATATTCTTCCTTTGTTGCAGGTGATAAATAGACAATATTAGGGATATTTGAAATTAGTGGAATGTCAAAAGAACAAAGATGAGTTGCATCCGCTCCAGATAAACCGCCCCAATATACAAGCATTGTTAATGGAGAATTATTTAGAGCCATATCTTGTGACATTTGGTCATATGTTCTTTGGATAAATGAACTCATCACACAAAAAATAGGTTTTGCTCCACTCTTTGCTAATCCTGAACAATATGCTACGGCGTGTTCTTCTGCAATTCCAACATCAGTATATTGATTACCAAGAGATTCACGGTAATCCTTAGTAAATCCAAAAACTCCAGGAGTTGCCGCATTAACTGTAATTACAGTTTTATCTTCTTGTGATTTTTTAGAAATGAAGACTTTTGTAATTGAATTGTAATCTTCAACAATTGAGGCTGAAGCATCATCTTTTTTATCCAACACTCCTGGTAAAACCCAGTGAAAAGCTTCTTTATTTTCTTCCGCAACTTTTAATCCATGACCCTTTTGCGTATGGATGTGTAAAACTACTGGATGATTTGTATCTTTAACTTTTTCAAATACTTGAATTAGTTTTTCAATATTATTTCCCTCTTCTTCGTAATAATAATCAAATCCTAAAGTTTTGAAAAAGTTGTGTTCTGATTGACCATTAGTTTTTCGTAGTTCTTTTAGATTTCCATATAATCCACCGTGATTTTCCGCAATAGACATATCATTATCATTCACTATAACAATGAAGTTGCTATCTAATGTAGCGGCATTATCTAAACCTTCAAGGGCTTCACCTCCAGATAAAGAACCATCGCCAATTAGTGCAATTACATTCCCCGTTTCCCCTTTTAAATCACGAGCTTTTGCAACCCCTAAAGCTAAACTTACAGAAGTTGAAGTGTGACCAATTTTGAATAAATCGTGTTCGCTTTCTTCTGGTGCAGTATAACCAGTGTATTTTAGGTAATTATCTGGATTTGTAAAACCTTCCTTTCTTCCTGTAAGAATTTTGTGAGGATAGCATTGGTGAGAAACATCAAATATAAATTTATCAACTGGGGAATTGAATACATAGTGCATCGCAATTGTTGCCTCAACTATCCCTAAATTGGGTCCCATGTGACCACCAATAGTATTAACTTTTTTGATAATTAACTCTCTCATTTCATTTGCTAAAGAGTTCATTTCGCTAATAGAAAGAGCTTTTACATCTTTTGGCGAATTAACTTTGTCTAAAATCATATGTTTGTAATCTCCTTATTTATCTTTTTCAACTTTTTATAATTATATTTTACAACCTGATAGCTACTCTAAGTCAACCCCTTATTTGAAAATTTTTCATAAAAAATGAACAGATAAAATTATACCTGTTCATTTTCCATTTTGTCTTATGTAATTATTTGATGAAATTTGTTTTTATTACTTCTTCTTGTTCAGGAGGCAAGATTCCAGCTTTTGCTCCTGCTTCTTTACATTTAAGATGATAAATCATATTCCTAGCAACAAATCTCATGTTTTGCAAGCCTTCTTCATCTTTAAGAACATCTTCTGGAGTTGAACCGTGAACCATATTCCAGTATCTTCCAGAAATTATTGGCATTTGATTAATTGCAAAATATTTATTCAATTGATCTAATGTTGCAGTAGTACCAGCTCTTCTGGCACTTACAATTGAGGTGCCAGGTTTATGAGTAAAGGTATCTTTTCCTGCTCTAGAACCCGCATAGAATGCTCTATCTAAAAATGGAGCAATTACTCCGCTAGCTGAAGCATAGTGAACAGGAGAACCAATTACAAGCCCATCACATTCTTTCATAACTTGTATAAATTCATTTACTTTATCATCCACTACACATTTTTTTAATTTATTGCAAGCTCCGCAAGCCCTGCAAGGTGCAATTGCATCTGTTCCAATATAAAATATCTCTGTTTCAATTCCTTCTTTTAGAAATTCCTTTTCCATTTCTTTTAATGCTGTATATGTACAACCTTCTTTATGAGGAGAACCATTTAATAATAATACTTTCATTTTTAGCTCCTTTTGATTTTATAACCTACTATTTTAGAGTATTACATTATGCTTTTTAGTCAAGTAGTTTAAAAGAAATTATATGTTATAATAATTGTGCATAAATAATAAAAGGAGTTTTATATGGAAAACAATGTTATTTTTACAAGAAGATCTATTAGACGTTTTTTGGATAAACCAGTTGAACAAGAAAAAATTGAAAGAATTTTAAAAGCTGGAATGCAAGCTCCATCTGCACATAATATGCAACCTTGGGAATTTGTAGTTGTTACAGATAAAGACAAAAGAGATGAAATTTCAACAATGAGTCCTTGGTCTGGTATGGTTGCGAAAGCTCCAGTTGCAATAGTAGTTGTTGGGCACCCAACAAGTGAAAAATCCGCAGAATTCCTTCCTCAAGATTTAGGAGCTTGTACCGAAAATATTTTATTACAGATTGCGAATGAAGGCCTTGGAGGTTGTTGGATGGGCTTTTATCCAAATGAAGAAAGAAGTTCAAGCTTAAAAAAATGCTTCAACATGCCAGAGGATAGAATTCCATTTTCTGTAATTGCATTAGGTTATAGTGAAGATAAAAATCACTTTGTTGATAGAGCGGATATGTCACGAGTTCACTATAATATTTGGTAGAAAATATGCAAAAAGAATTGCTGAAAGATTTATTTTTAAAAGATTCAACTCCTCTTGCGGGAAATGATATTCCTCAAGAGTTGTTGAACTCTTTTGACAAATTCATATTAGAAAAAGTTCCTCAATTAGGAGTTGTTTCTGAAGTATTAAATGTATATCAAAAATTTCAACCAATGAAGCAAGAAGCTCCTGACGAAATGAAGAATAAGCTGTTTATGACAATTAAAACCTTCGCATTAGATGTTGCAAGGAATGAAAAAGTTTTGGATAGCCTTGTTCTTTTTAGATTTTTGATAGTGAAAGCTCCCCTTGTTGCACAAGATTATTTTTCTATTGCGGAAGAGTTACAAATTCTTGGGAATTCAGATTTAAGCAAATGTTTTTTGGATGTTTATATTAAAAAAGAACAAAATAAACCTCTATTATTTTTAACCCTAGGGAATTTTAATAATTTTGTTAAATTAGATTTAAAAAAAGCTATTCAGTATTATGAAAAATACATTGAAATTGATGAAACAAAGCCCGTCGTTTACACAATTTTAGCAAATTTATATTCTAGACTTTATGGAGACGAAAGCTTAAAAGAACAAATTCTTTACTATGAAAAGGCTTATTCTTTGAAACCTACTGATAGATTGTCTTTACATGGTTTGGCATTTAATTATGAAAAATTGGGCAATAAGGATAAAGCGAATATTTATTACCAAAAACTTTTAGAAAATAATCCTACGGATACTGATTTTTATAATTATGGGTTGTTTCTTATTTCTTGTGGAGATTTTATTCAAGGTCATAAATATTTAAAACATCGAAAATCTGCATTAAATACCATTTTGCCAATTGAAAAAAAATGGGATTTGGAATCAGATATTACGCAAAAAAAATTACTGGTACATTTTGAAGAAGGTTTTGGGGATACCTTTATGTATTGCCGATTTGTACCGTTATTGAAAAAATATGCTCAAAAAATTATTTTTGTTGTTCAAGATAAATTATTCGATTTGCTAAAAAATTCTACTATTATTTCTGAGGATATTGATATAATTGCAGATTCTGAGGACTTGAATTCTTTAGATTATGATTGCTGGATGGGATTTTTGGATTGTCCTTATGTTTTAAAAACGACGACTGAAAATATTCCATACCCAGATAAATATTTGAATATTTCTAAATGTTTAGTAAATAATTATGCGAAGAACTATTTAAAGAATGATGACAAAATTAAAGTTGGATTTGCGTATCACGGAGATATGAGTGCAAATTATTTTGGAAGAGATTTGACTATTGATAAATTTAAAACCTTATTTGCTCTTTCAGGATTTTATTTTTATTCATTCCAATATGATGAAGATGAAAATTTTGAAGGAATTATGTCATTAGGAAAAACTTTTGATAATTTTACTGATACGGCAATGGCTTTAGAAAATATGGATTTAATCATTACAACAGATAATGTAATCTTAAATCTTGCGGGAGCATTGGGGATTAAAACATATGCTTTATTTAATAAGCAAACTAATTACCGCTGGTATAAATTAGCAGGAGAAAATGTTGGCTGGTATAATTCTTGCACTCCGATACAGGTTGAAACCCAAGGAGAATGGCAACCTGTTTTTGCGAAACTTGTAGAAATATTAGAAAAATATAAAAAAGAAAATAGGTGAACTATGGTTGATTTTAGGAAAGCGAACCAAGGAGATAGAGAATTTTATATAAATTCAGTTAAGGGGTTTTATAATTCAGATGCCGTGTTACATTCTATTCCCGTTGAAAATATTGAAAGAACCTTTGAGGTTGTAATGGGAAAATCACCTTTTGCAGAGATTTATATTATGGAACAAGAAGGGGTAAAAGTTGGCTATGCACTTTTAGCTAAAACATACTCTCAAGAGTCTGGAGGGGAAGTTATTTGGCTAGAAGAAATATATGTATTGCCTCAATTTCAAGGGCAAGGTATTGGTGGGAAATTTTTAGAATATTTAAAGTGTAATTATGATGTTTCCAGACTAAGACTTGAATATACACCAATAAATGACTTGGTGTGCAAAATCTACAAAAAACACGGATTCCAATCCCTTGAATATAAACAAATGATTTGCGGTAGTTAATATTCTTGTTGACTTTTGGCATTCGTTTATTGTCGCTTATCTCTTGTTTATTTTTGCGTTATTACAGAATACAAATTTTCGCATGTAATCAAAACGCCTTGCATTAGAGCATAAAAAACATATACAAATTACTTATTACTGAATTGTGATTACTTCTTAAACTCACTTTAGTATGTTTTGAGTGAAATCAAAAGTAGTCGCAACACTAACGCCCAAAATTTAGTAGAATAACTAAAAAATGAGTTAGTAAACTGAAACCAAGTAGGTACTTAAGTTCTATCGAGTGAAGTAGAATAACCATACTTCATTGCGAAGGCTTGAGAGTCCGCAAGATAGCCAAAGAATTAGGTAGAAACCCGAGTATAATTTCAAGAGAATTGAATCGCCACCAAGCAGCATATTACAGAGGGAAATACATAGGCTCTCAAACTGACAAGAATGAAAAAAGGAATTGGTCGTTAAAATACATATATCCTTTTACTTGGGAACAATTGAAACTTTATTTACTAAAAAAGAGGATTTCAAAATATTTGAAATCCTCTTATATCAAATGGTTGCGGGAGCTGGATTTGAACCAACGACCTTCGGGTTATGAGCCCGACGAGCTACCAGACTGCTCCATCCCGCGATATTTAATTTGTATGTGAATGAAATACACTCAACATCTATATTATGCTCCGTAAAAAATAAAAATCAAGTACCTTGAAATTTTATTTTAAAAACTTTTACCCCCATAATTAATTATAGGGGAATTATAAGTGTTGTCAGCATAATTTTTAAGTTGTGATTTTTTATAAAACAAGCGGGAGATAAATAAAAGAACTATTCGGGCGAAAGATATTTGTATTCTAGTTTTATTTACATATATAGTAAGTGTTTTATAAATACCAATAACACTGATTATATCAATCAAGCAGATTAAGTTAAAAACAAAAAGCCTTTTATGAGCCAACGAGCTACCAACATTATTGTTATCTTAACAATTTGAAATATTATTTTAAGCTTGCTATACTTTAAATATGGAAAGGGGTGTTATGGCTAAAACAGAATTAAAAAAAGATGTTTTCAAAAACAATATGTTAGAAGATATGCTTAAAATTGCTAATAATGAATTGGGATATTCTTTAAAACATCCAGGCGATGTAAATAACTTAGACACAAAAACAAAAGGGAAACTCTTTTTAAAATTCTATCTAAATGAAATTTTTCAAAAAACATATCGCATTGATGCTGATGCAATAGAACAAGGTATTGTTGATAATGCTAATGATAAAGGGATTGATTTTATAACTATTGATGATGATAAAGTTTATATTATTCAAACAAAATATCAGTACAAGCCATTAAAAGAAATCCCTGATTTTATCAATCTTCCACAAAGTATAAAAACTGATTTATATAAAAACACCTGTAATTCTGAACTAAAAGCATATTTTGCAGAAATAAAAAGGAAAAAGAATTTAGAATATAATTTATTATTTGTTACAACTGAGAAAGTTTCAAATGAAGAAGAAGAATATTATGCATCCTTGGTTAATAATGAACATATTCAGTTTTCAATTATTGATTCAACAAAATTGCGAACAGAATATGAAACTATAAAAACTATGGGCGATAATCCGCCAGATAGAGTCACCTTAAATTTAGGTAACGAAGATGTTCTCGAACTTAACACCATTTATCCTAATGAAACGATTTTAATTACTCAAAAAGGCAGTAAACTAAAGGGATTATATCAAAACAGGGAATATCGAGAACGGTTGTTTAATCTTAATATTCGACAATGGTTGGGTAAAAATACTGTTAACAAAGGAATGATTGAAACTTTAGAAACAGCCCCTGATAAATTTTTTTATTACAACAATGGTATAACCGCAATATGTGAGGATTATTGTTGGGATAAAGAAAAACAAATTTTAGAATGTACTAAATTTCAAGTAGTAAATGGTGCTCAAACTTTAACAACTATTGCAAAAGAACCTGAAACTATTGATTTAAGCAATGTTAAAGTCTTAATAAAAATAGTTAAAGCAGATAAATACACTTCAGGAGACAAAGAAAGTAGTTTGGCATTTAATATTGTAAAAAATAATAATAGTCAAACCGTAATAAAATCTATTGATTTTAGAAGTAATGATGCAATACAAATTGCAATTGAAAATAAAGTAAAAGAGTATAAACTAAAATATCCTTTAGAATATCCTATGGCAAAAGATGTTCTATACAAAAGAAAAAGAAGATTAAATGAACCTAAGAAAAAAACTATTGCTATGGAAAATATTGCAAAAACATATTATTGCATGTTTTTAAATCCACCTGATGTATATTTAAGTTCAAAGAAAATGTGGGATATTAGTGAGAATGGTCATTACTATAAAATATTTGGAGTTAATGGACAAAAAGTAAACACTATTTCAGATGAAGAATTTTATAAATTATTTGCAAGTTATTATATATATTGTTATATAGATTTAAAAATAAAAGATATTCTTAAAACTAAAAGTAAAGAAGAGTACATTCCATATTATTTTAAATATCATATAATATGGGGGATGTATGAATTGTTGAAAATAAAATATAGTGATGACCAAATAATAAGAATTTTCAAACAAATTGTTAATAAAGGTTATTATGTAAATGCGCAGGTAAATGAAAGTAAAGAGCATACATTTGATATATATTTTGATAAAATACAGAGATTTATAATAAGTAAAGTTGAGGAAGCAAAAGAAGATTCCGAAAATGTTGCCTATAGAAGTTTATTGACTGGCGATAAATTTTTAAAAGCATTAAAACGGAGAATATCAGAAGAACGTCCTGACGATTTACCTGAACTTATACCTATGGGAGAATAATTACCACCCCATACAGCCCCTCTCATTGCGTGAGGAGGTTTCATGGTTGTGGACACAAGTTTTCCCAATTTGAGATTTTTCTCGGCTTAAAAATCCCCGCCTAAATAATTTATAATGAGAGCATTCTCTGGCGAATGATGAAATGTTTTAGTGGTGTGAGGTATAAAGTTACCGAGAATTTATTTTAATAAAAAAGTCCTGATATATTTGTGTGTTAGTGCAAGTTCGTCTTTATTTAGTTTCTCCAGCATATTTTCAATATCAGCTTTTAAATCTTCTGTATCTTGTAAATAATAAAATTCAAATAAATCTTTTGGTTCAACTCCTAATGATGTTGCAAGTCTTTCTATTAAATCTGCGGACGGGAAATTTTTACCGCTCTCAATACAACTTATATGTTTATCATCTACATTTACTAATTCCGCTAACTGTGCCTGTGTTAGATTTTTCTTTTTGCGATATTCTTTTATCTTTCGTCCAAACAGATTTTTTATATTCATATAAACCTCACTTTCAATTTTATTAAGGATTTTTGCAATTCAGAATACGAAATGAGGTAAATAATTGACATTAATTTACTTGATTGATAGAATTTATTACAAGATAGGTAAATTATTGTTTTTTATTTACCTTAAACATAGGTGAAAATGAGTTTAAATTCCGTATTAAATACAAAATTTGATATTTATAGAGTTATAGAAGAACTGTCAAAAACTAATCCTTTGTTTAATAGTGAATTAGAATTCCAATTTTACCTAGCTTGGAAAATAAAAGAATTATACAAAGATATTTATACAATCTGTTTAGAGTACCCATTAAAAAATTACCAAGAGAAAAATAGAAACATAGATTTAGTTCTTGTGTGTAATAATGGGGGCTTAATCCCTATTGAATTAAAGTATAAAACGAGTAAATTTGAATATTTTTTCAACAATATTAATTATAAACTAAAAAACCAAAGTGCGAATGATTTAAGTAAGTATGGGCATTTAAAAGATGTATCACGTATAGAATATTTTAAAGAAACGGAAAAGAATTTTTTAGTAGGATATGTGATTACAATAACAAATCAAGCTAAAACATGGCAAAAGATTTTATCTCCTAAACAGACAGATTTTGAATTTTCATTAGAAAACGGTTCTACGGCGTGCAAAGGTGTTAAATGTTGGCATATATGTAAATCTAACCACAATAAAAATAAATATTTGCCTATAACTTTAAAAAATGATTATTTTATAAACTGGCATGATTTTATAATTTTTGACAAACCAAATGGGGTATTCAAAGTATTAGTTACGGAGGTCAAATAATATGGTACGAGAAATTGAAGTTGAAATTGAAAAATTGTTATCAATAATGCCGTTAAATTGTGTATTTACTACAAAGTGGTTTAAAGATACGTTGCACGTACTATATGGCAGACCTAGGGGAAGTTATATTCCTTCGGATTATTGCAAAAACATTTCAAATAAAGATGTGGAACGAAAGAAATATCGCTCTATTTATTTTCAAGCACTTGAAACTGGGAAATATCGTTTTATAGGGATTAGCAAAAAAGAGTAAGTATCTTGTACTTATTTTTCGTTATGTTACAAATATTGCAAAGGTATAAATATTATGAAAAAGATTTTTATTAGTTTATTAATTTGTTCATGTACAGCATTACTCGTTTATGCTAACGATATTCCAAATGCAGGTGTAGGTATTGTTTTACAAGATGTAAATAATCAAATATCTGTTCAAAAATTATTACCACATAGTAATATGGGGCTAAATGGTTTGAGACCAGGGGATATAATAACCGAAATCGATGGAGTTTCAACTGAGAAATTATCTTTAAAAGATGTACAGGCAAAATTTAGAGGCAAAAAAGATAGCTATATTAACGTAAAGATTTTAAGAGAAGAAGAATATGAGAACTTTTGGGGTAAGAAAATGACAAGACTTATTCCAATAGAAATTTCTAATATTCCTAGAAGTTATGAAATAGATAGAGATTTGCCCATAAGAGTATTTAAAAACGGTGATGAATATAATATAAAAATGAATTATCAAAATAAAAATTTAAGTTGTAATGTTGTTTATAGGAAAGAAAAATCTCAGTATTTACGAGTATTAAGCTGTTCTGAAGCCATTAATGAATATAATTATTCCGATTTTAGAACTGATATAAAAATCCCAGTAGAAACTTGGATAAATTTTGATAAGCTCATTTTTAAGAAATACAATGAATATTCATTATGGCATAATAGTCCCAATCCAATTATTACAGGTGGAAAAGAATTACAGCTTGCCAAATTAGCAAATCCTGCACCACCTAAAAATGGAGACCCTTGTGGTTCACCTACAACTGGAGGGGTCGGTGTTTGGAAAAATGGAAGTTGTTATATTGATATGACAAAAGATATGACAGAACAAGAAAAGGAAGATTATTTTCGTTATAAAAATTTTGAAGAAGATTATGAAAATTATCTAAAATTCAGGAATGGAGTTTACTAAACAACATAAAAATATCTTACAATAATTTTTCGTTATGTGCTAAATAAATTTAAGGAGAAAATAATGCCAGTAATTATAATGCCACCATTTTTATTATTCATATCATTTTTGATAATAGTGTTGATTTATATAATTAAATGGGCAATTATGGCTGTTATAGTCATTATTTTATTAGTAGCTTGTTTATTAAAAATTGTATTTCAATTTCTTCAAGAAAAAGCAAAACATAAAAACGAAACTCCTGAACAAAGAGCGGAACGACTTAAAACAGAAGAAATGATTAAGGAATGGCAAAAAAGATATTATTAAAAATTTTAGATGAGGCGGAAAGAAAAAGAATAAAATAAGATTATTATAAAAATTACCCTTATAAGAGTATAGAAAATAGTAATAGATATAAAATCATTAGTGAATATATTGAGAGTATTATCATGACAATGTTTAAACTCAATTAAGGCTAAAGTTTTTTAAGAGTGTTAGCAGAGAGATTGGTGAGCAACAAATAAAATTTTGCTTATTTAACCGATGATTACATAGAAAATATTGTCAAAAGTAAATTATAGCACTATTCAAAAGAAGATTTTAGGCGCAATCAAATGGACTGTTTGGTGAGAGAAACATAAAAAGTTTACAAATCTTAAAGTTTTATTGACGAGAATTTGAAAAATTTGTATCATGAATATGTAGGCTAGATTTTGCAGTTTTGTAAAACGCTCCGGCAGTAGAACCAGATGCCACGATTACTAAAACAATGGTTCAAGGTTGATATATGATGATGAGAACACATCGTCGCTCAACGAGATAAAAAACATATAGAGCCAGCACGCCTGATAGTAGGTATAAGGTTGATATTTATGACTAGTCTGCACTTTATCTTGGGAGTTTTAAATAGTCGCAACTTAATCTAAATTGATTAAGTTTTATCACGTTGTAGGGTACACTCTAAACGTGGGAAATTTTGGCGTTTAAAACTCCCTGAATAGACTTAAATTTTTATTTTTCAGTCATTTCAGTGATGATGTCTTTACTTCAAACACTCGTCATCTTACAAATAAGTAAAAGGAGATTTTACAACAATGAATGGAATGACAAAAGGGCAAAAAGTCGGGTACATCAGAGTTAGCACAATTGAGCAGAACACTGAAAGTCAAAAATCTTTATTGCTAGATTTTAAGCTGGACAAAGTTTTTGAAGAAAAAGTGAGCGGTAAAAATACACAACGCCCACAATTACAAGCTCTGTTAGAGTACGTAAGAGAGGGCGATACTGTCTATGTTAAAGATTTATCAAGGCTTGCTCGCAATACTAAAGATTTGTTGGATATTATTGAATATCTTAATAACAAAGGAGTAGGACTTTTTAGCCTGAAAGAAAGTATTGATACCTCAAGTAATTTTGGTAAACTTATGCTTACATTCTTAGGTGCAATTTATGAGTTTGAACGTGCAAATCTATTAGAAAGACAGCGAGATGGAATTGCCGTTGCTAAAAAATTGGGCAAGTACAAAGGCAGAAAACAAATTGAAAAGCCTGCAAATTTTAGCGAAGTTTACAAGAAATGGCTTAATCGCGAAATCAAATCAAATGTTGCTATCCGCAAGTTAAATATTAGCGAATACGCATTCTACAAATTTGTAAGAGAGGAGAATGCTAATGGCTAAGGATTTGACTCAAAAAACAAAAAGACCTAAACGCAAAAATGGTGAGGGCTGTTTTACGAAAAGTACTGACGGCAAATACATTGAATACAAAGTTACCTATCATGACGAATTTGGTAAAAGTAAAATAAAATCTTTTTCCAGAAAAACCAAAGAAGAATGTTTAATTGCGTACAAAGAATGGAAAGCAGAATTAGAGGGTCGATGTTCTGATGAAATTTCAGAAAACTGTACAGTTGCACAATGGGCAAATACTTGGTTTGAAAATTTTGTTGTTGGTCATGTTAAAGTTACAACTATTAGTGATGATAGAAGTATTTTGGATAAACACATCATTCCAGGTTTAGGACATCGCCCATTAAAAAGTCTTACAGGTCTAAGACTTACAAAATTTTATAATGATTGTCTAAAAAAGAATAATGGTAAAGGTGGAACTCTAGACCCTAAAACAGTTAAAAATATTCGTGCTGTTGTAAATAGAATGCTTGAATGTGCATATAAAAATGAAATTATAAAAGAAAATCCTAATAAAAAAGCAAATTACCCAAAATGTACGAAAAAAGAAATAGAAATACTAACACAAGAAGACTATAATAAATTTTTCAAATACTGTATTGAAAAAGGTACACAATGGGATATGCTTATAGTGTTTTTTCTTTGTGTCGGTACAAGATTAGGCGAAGCATTAGGCTTGCAATGGTCAAAAGTTAATTTTGAAAAACGAGAAATGAGAATTGCACAACAATTACAAGCTGTACCAAATAATGACAATAACTCAAAATATAAATATAAAAAAGAAATTATTGATTCAACAAAAACTAAAACATCAAATCGTACAATACCAATATCAGATATAGTTTATAAAATCTTACGCAGAGTAAGAAGTATACAAGCTGAAAACAAAATGCGTTTAGGTGTTAAATATCATAGAGATTTAGACCTCGTTTTTGCAAGAGATGATGGTTATTTCATTTGTGATACAACATTTAGAGATTTTGTTAATAAAAGACTTGAAGAAGCTGGAATTGAACATCATAAAATACATTCATTCAGACATTCTTGTGCAACAAATTTCTTTGAACACAAAGCAGATATTAAAAAAGTTTCAGCTTGGCTAGGACATAGCAGTATTGGAATAACTTTAGATACATATACTCATGTTTTACCACATCACTTGGAAGAGCTTACTGAATTTCAAGACAAACAATTTAAACACATTTTTCATAGCAAAGAAAAAGATATACCAGATGAAATGTTACCTCATAAAACTTTTGCACAAGAGGACGATTGGGGAGCATAAAAAATGAAAAATTGGGGGAGTAAAAGACCTATAAATAGACCTATAATAATTATAGGTCTTCCCTACAATTTTTATCAAAAAATAAGTATTTTATAAATACCAATAACACTGATTATATCAAGCAAGGATACTAATTTTAAAAGAGTCTTATGAGCCCGACGAGCTACCAGACTGCTCCATCCCGCGATATTCACTTGTCCTCTACGTTCAACTCCTCGAGCAGTCTTCCAGACTTTTCCTCTCGAAAAACAATACTCAATTGTTTTTCTCGGCAGAGTATCCCGCGTTATTTAATTTTTATGTTGAGCAAATACACTCAACATCTATATTATGCTCCGTAAAAATAAAAAATCAAGTACTTTAAATTTTTATTTTAAAACTCTTATTTCCAGTTCGATTATTTTAAAATAATGACTTTCATCTTTTTCTATGTTAGCATTTGAATAATGGTATCTGGAGGCTGTTTATGGTGCAATTATGGATGGTAAGGTCAAACGGTGGTGATTTAGTTCCTACGTTTTCAGAAAAAAGTATTGTTTCTATTGGTTGGTGTCCTGATGTTGATTTTACAGGGGCTAAAAAAGAAGATTTTAGGCGTGCTTTAAATCAAGAATATCCGTCAAGTTTGAAATCTGTTCCAATTTGGGTCGGATTTTTTGACAAATTTGTAAATAAAATGGCTCAAAATGATTATGTCATAACTTATGATTCAACTCTAAGGCAATATCACTTAGGGGTTATCACAGGGGATTATGTGTATAATTCAAAATTATCTGAACCTCACACAAGAGCTGTTAATTGGTTTGAAAGAACAATTTCAAGAGATTCGATTTCTAATAGTACTAAAAATTCTTTGGGGTCAACTTTAACTATTTTTAGATTATCAACAGAGCAGAAAGAAGAAATTTTGAATCTTTTAAATCAAAAAGAACCTAAAATAAAAGATGAAACTGCAATAATTGAAGAGAATAAAGAATTTTCTGAAACTTTATACGATAACGCAAAAGAAAGTTTAAAAGATTCAATTAATAGTTTAAATCCAGATGAAATGGAAGAACTTGTGAAAGAAATTTTGAATGCGATGGGTTATGTCGCTAGACGCTCGAAAAAAGGTGCTGATAGAGGAGTTGATGTTTTTGCTTCTCCAGATGGATTAGGTCTTGAAGAGCCTCGTATTTTTGTAGAGGTAAAACATAGAGCAGGTCAAATGGGAGCTCCAGAAATTCGAAAATTTATTGGTGGTAGAAAACCAGAAGATAAATGTTTGTACGTAAGCACTGGGGGTTATACAAAAGAAGCTTTATATGAGGCGGAACGGTCTAATGTTGCATTAACGTTGATTGATATAAATCTTTTAGCAGAAACAATAACCAGATATTATGATCATTTTTCGGTTGAAGGTAAGATGCTTTTGCCTCTGAAAAAGGTTTATATCCCTGCATAAGATTTGCTTTCTCCTCTATTAAAATGTTGACATCAAGTTCGTTCACATTTAATATAAATTATAGGAAGTATTAGCTATGAAGATATCTTTGAATTGTAGAACTGTATCAAATGAGGTTCAAAATATAGAAATTTCTACGGAAGTTATAAAAGGTTCGTTAGAAATTGATTTTTTGCAACATGAAGATGGAATGTGTTATCATTTGTTGAAAAAAAATGGAACACTTTACGAACAAGTATCTATAACATTTGATTCTCAGCTAAAGACTGATTTTTTAGATGTTGGGCAAAATATTTTTATTCTTAGATCTTATTTGGACGGGAATTTAATTTGGGAATCAAATTCTTTTATTGTAAATAATAGTACTTTCGAACTTTTATATCATTTTGATGCTAATTCTGTTCAGTTATATTGGAATAAGGTCATTGGTGCGGATGGCTATATGCTTTATGCAAAATCTCAAGATGATATTTTTACTTCAATTAAAGAGGTTCAAACAAATGAAGCTGTTCTATATGGATTGAATGGTTCAGAAGAGCTTAAGGTTAAACCTTTTAAAAAAGAAAATGGTAAAAGGGTTTATGAATTTGGTTTTGCAACTTGCAAGCTTGGACAAAAATCTTATTTAGAAAAATTAAGATTATTTTCTGCAATAAAAAAATCTTCTTTAAGTTTGTATTGGGAAAATGTTGCAAATGCAGATTCTTATAAAATTTATAGATTAACAAATGGAAAATATGTTCTTCAAGATGTAGTTAGTGAGTGCTATTTTAGTGAAAATTATCTTCCAGTTGGTTTTTCTTATTTCAAAGTGGAAGCGTGTATTGGTGAAGAGGTTATAACATCTTCGCAAACAATTGTATGCAACATAAAAGAAGTTGAAATGTTTGCAGTAAATGTAAATTACAAAGTTGTTTTATATTGGAATAAAGCTCCTGGAGTTGCGGGTTATAGAATTTTTAAACGAACTCAAGATGGAAACTTTACTGGATTTGTAAGTACGACTGAAGCAAAATATACGGTTGAAAATGTTGTTCCTGGTGAGTTTTGTGAGTTTAAAGTTAAACCATTTCTTATAGAAAATGGCAATCGGTTGTATGGAGATTTAGAAGCCAAGTGTGCGGTTCAAACTTATAAAACTCCAAAAATAGGTTTAGTTGTAAACGAAGCATATGGTGGAGAAGTTGCTGTATCGTGGATTTTTAACGGTGATGTTGATGGCTATGTGCTGTTGAAAAAT
>ERZ1024349.41-NODE-41-length-17712-cov-13.793283_pt1 | contig 17712 bp, 23 predicted proteins | sample MGYA00520789_ERZ1024349 | MGnify/ENA primary metagenome ERZ1024349 (study PRJEB33242, sample SAMEA3444257) | Homo sapiens | biome: Host associated; feature: Gastrointestinal tract; material: Stool | place: Uganda | collected 2011-01-01 ...
TCTACGCCGATTTTTTGTACAAGGGCGATGTCAATGTGTCTTAATAGTAAATGAAGGAGGGGCGCCAACACATGGTAATTCTTGAAGTAAAAGGCGGAAACATCGGAATTAATGTGGATAACGGCGCTTTGCTCAATTACAACGCCTTCCACAGGAAAGATGGAAGATTATGCGGCTTCGATTTTTCAGTCGATTCTGACATGAATCTTGTCGCCACCGCCGGCACACTAATGGTCCACGGATTCCGATTCCAGATAAGGAACGATAGTGAAGTGATAACGAGCAAGATTGCATCATATGAGCCGATAGAAACAGGTGCACTGCACTGTGTGAATCTTGTACTGAGTTATGACGCAAGAGAGCGAACAAGCTCGTTCACCTTCAACTGCGAGCCCGCAAACGTGGCTCATGCAAATCCGCCAATTGAAGAAGGAAAGACGGGAACGGTCTTCTACAGACTTGCGACATTCAAGAAGACGAACGGAGCACTTACAGAGTTCAACCCGGTTGCCCCGTTGCTGGATTCGACCTGTGTCGACTATGATGCGCTTTCGAACAAGCCGAGGCTGAACGGAATAGAGATAGAAGGCGATCATGACGAAAAACACTATGGTATAGCTGAACTTGATGAGCTAGACCTAGCAGCAATACTCAAGGACTGAAAGGAGGATATCATTCATGGCAAAGTATCTTGATTATGTAGGATTAGGGAAGGTATGGGAGAAGATTAAAGCGAGAGACAATCAGATTCAGCAGAATCTTGATAATCTCAAGGCAGACATTAAGAGCGGAACTGTTGTAGCAGGCAAAGCCACTGCAGACGGTAATGGAAACACGATTAGCACAACTTATCTTACGATTAACAGTGCCAAGAATACCTACATGCCGATAAGAGCAGCATCTTCTGCTGCACTCGGCGGTATTAAGACCAACGGAGACTCGATTACGACTCCGATCGTGGCAGATCAGGGAACGACATCCAAAGGCGGATACTATCCAATTGAACTCGACAAGGGCGGTGTTGCCTGGGTGAAGGTTCCATGGAAAGACTTTAACACGACATATACGCTTAGTGGAAGCGATGCAGTTGTGACCTTGACTCCTTCCACAAATGGCGTGCAGGGAACCCCTAGTTCCATTACGGTCAATAATGTCGGGCATGCCTCGGCAGCAGATACGGCAACCAAGGCAACGAACGATTCCGATGGAAACAAAATCAGCACAACTTATCTGAAGGCATCCCTCAAAGGAAAAGCCAACGGATTGGCGGAACTTGATAGCGATGGAAAAGTTCCTTCTGCTCAGCTTCCTTCCTACGTCGATGATGTTATCGAAGGCTATCTCTACAACGGAAAATTCTACAAGGAATCCGCCCATACAAACGCAATAACAGGAGAAGGCGGAAAAATCTATGTCGACCTCTCTACAGAAGTGACATACAGATGGTCCGGAACAAAGTTTGTTGAAATCTCCAAATCCTTGGCGGTCGGCACGACATCCGGAACGGCCTATGATGGTGCCAAAGGTGCAGCACTCGAAAAGAAGGTCAGTTCTCTTGAAAGCTCCACTTCTGGAATCAAGGACAACTATCTTCCTAAGGTTGCGAATTCTGTAAAGGTTGACCGTGTGGCAGGTTCTGGAAGTGTCTATTATTTCGAGGTTCAGACAGGATATGGTAGTACAGGTGCAATAGCAGTCAACAATACGAGAATGAGGGTTCAGGAGGGAGGGTTCGAAATTCAGTCCTCTTTGACTGATACGTCTTCTACTACTCCACGCGCATATAAGACCACATTGCTCGTTGCTCCGACCGGTGTAACCATCAACGGCGAGGAAGTCGCAAGCACTGCTATCACAGAAGCTGAAATCAATACACTTTGTGTCTGATAATTAAGACGGGAATTGTAGGGAAAGCCCTACGGAAGGGATAAGAACATGGCAAAATATCTAGACTATGATGGTCTTTCGAAACTGTGGTCAAAAATAGGAGACCACTTCGTCAAGAAGACCGGAAACAAATCTGAATCCATTACCGGTGACAAAAAGTTCACCGGCACGACCACGATAGGCGGGACGAACATATACTCTGCTACGGCACAGGTTCTCGGCACGAACCAAAACGTGACAAAATTCTCCGGAAATAAGATTGTATTTCAAAACGGAGCGACATTTGTAGGAACGGCTCTTGATGCCGGCCTGTGCACACGCGGAATATGCGGAACTGATACTGGTGGAACTTCCAAGTCGGAGCTTTACCTCAACTATGACGGAAACAACAACTACTCAAGAAAGGTAGTCCTGGGAGCTGGAGGCACCGGAGACAGTCTCGGAACAAACTGCGGTTTTACATTCTGCGCAGTCCGTGGCGATGAGATGAAAAACTATGTCAAGGCGGCAATAGAAAGCTATCCCGGCGTAAACAAAAAAGGAACAGTCACAAGCATCAAGCTCAACACGACCTACACGACAGCACTCAGCGCTTCTTCCGCCGAGGAGATTTCCACAAGTGGAACATTCAATCTTCACAAGGTATCGAAGACAGGTTCCTATAACGATCTGAACAACAAGCCGACAATTCCGACGGTCAACAACGGAAAACTGACGATCCAGAAGAACGGGACCAATGTCGCTACCTTCACTGCAAACCAAAGCGGAGACACTACTGCAAACATCAGTGTTCCTACAAAGCTCACCGATCTGAGCGACAGAACGTTCAGCAACATTGCATCAAGAGGAGAGTCCTTCCTTTCATGGGGCGGTCAGAACTTTTCTGGAAGCTATGGTCCGATTGATGCATGTATGGTTCCAGATTTGGGAGCAAATCGTTTTGCGTTCATTCCTGCATCCGCATGGAAGATCGAGTACTCCCGTGACAGCGGAGCGACTTGGACCGACTATGGCGCAAGCGATGGTCAGAAGCTTGCTCTCACATCAGAAGGGGTAGCATTATCAATTGGTAAAGCAGATGGAAACAACAAAGCGACTAGCGCATACATGCTTCGTCTCACTCTGACGACAACAGGAGTAGTATATTCAGTTCTCAACAAGTTCCTTTTATATGTTAGTACAAACGGAAGCAGTGGGTGTTACGTTACTATTCAGGGTAGAACAAAGGCAAACCTTGATGCTAAGAACGATACTTGGGTTGGATTTGTTTCTAAAGTTCCGATTAGCGGTTGGAGCGGTTGGAATGTTATTAATACTAATGGAATTACAACTCACGGAAATAGTGCAGGTCATTATGCTCAGTTAAGATTTATTTTTGGGTGTGCAAGTAGTAACACTGCCTACAATGGTCTTCAGATACAGAAGCTCTTTGCTTATGGCGGTGTCGGATGGACTGTTCCTTCCAATATGGCAAAGAACGGCCACATGTATAAGTACGACTACAATCAGAACGTCAAATTCCCAAAGAAAGTTTATGTGAACGAATCAAAAGAAGTCCTAGCAACAGGACAGACCAATACGTTCACAGGGACTCAGGCTTTCAACAGCGGAAAAATCTATCTAGGTCAGGGAGACAGCAATTCCCTTGACTTAGGTTCTGATGGCCGAATCAATACAGGGAATTCAACCTTGGTCGGATTTGTCAGCGGAACATTCACTTTAGGTCATTCCACCTATAATACCAACATCAGAGGAAAGGCGAGCAGACCGACATACAACGGAAGTGACTTAGCTCTCAAGAGCGATATTCCAGACATCAGCGGAAAAGCAAACAAGTCTGACATACCGACAAACTACGTCACCACGAACACGGATCAGACAATCACTGGAAAGAAAACATTCAACGCTCCTGCAAATGCTAGCGGAGAACAGGCCACTGCGGTGTTCAAAACTGCAAACGGCGGTCAGATCATCTTCGGAAAGGAAGGACCGAACAGCGGTTCGATGATTGCCCTTGACCAAGTCGCAGGAACAAGAAGACTCAACTTCAGAGCATCTGCTACACCTGGTGCTATCGTATGGTCTCAGCCGGAAAGCAATTCATCGCTGTATTACGATGTCACGAACGTATACTTCAGAGATTGCACATCTGTAGGCTTTAATAGTGCCTCAACAATAACGTTCAGTAAATTCGCTAACGCAAGCGCATTGGGAACAGATTCAAGCGGGAATCTGAAGAAGGTTTCTCTGGCAGCAGTTGCCACAAGTGGTTCTTATAATGACTTGTCAAACAAACCAACAATACCTGACATTTCAGGAAAGGCAGACAAGTCATCTCTTGCCAAGGTAGCGACAAGCGGTCTGTATAGTGACCTGTCCGGAGTCCCTACTCTTTCAAATGTTGCGAGAACAGGTTCTTACAATGATCTCAATAACAAACCAAATGCGGTTACCTATTCTACTAGCGGAAGCAATCATTACTTGTGGGCATTTGGCGGAAGATACAAGATCAGTGCCCCAGGAACTCTTAACAGCGACGGAACGTATAAAGATGTCACAATTATCACAAGCGAGAACCTCTCTTCACAGGGACTCTTTGTTCCGATGGTGGGAACAGGATCCACTCCCATGTCTGGCGATATTCAGATAAAGGGAGAATATGAAGGAACAAACGCTTCATCCGGCCCGATTTCAGGCGGGAGCGGTCAGACACATACAAGTCCGAGAAACGCAGACCTTAGTCTTGGTCTTAAAGGCATCTCTTATCATTATTATGGAAACGATAATACATATGGTGGTTCAAGTGGACTTTATACTGATGGCGTGTGCTACAAGGCAAAGGAGACTTCCGGAGGTTCGTATTCAAAACTCGACTATCTTCTAGATGCGGGGCTTACGGTGTTCCAATACAGCGGGCAAAGTAGCGCTAACCCAGCTCTAAGCAACGTAAAATCGACCACGATAACATATGACGGAAAACTGATCCAAAGAGAAGGAACAACGACCACCATAAAATCCATAAAGAACCTTGTCGAAACTGGCGACCTAGATGGTTATCAAAAAACTATAGGTTCTAGCACAGATGTTACTATGCGAACATTATCGTTTAAGAACGGCTCTTCATATAGTATCTCAGGTATCTATTGCACAGAGATAAGTTTGACTTTAGGCGGTTCTGTAGGCAACGAGGCATCCGCAAGTTTCACCGTTAGTTCTTCATACCAGTCTAGTTTTGCTAATGGTACATGGTACTTTGTCGCATGTCCTACCAGCGGAAGCTGGATTAACACCATGTGCTTTGGCATAACTGATAAGTCTTCAACTGGTGGGAAGTTATGGGTTAAACGAGCATTGAGTGCCAGCCAATCGACTTATAAATTTACTATCATCATGGTGAGGTTATATTGACATGAAGAAATTATATTATGATAAAGATACTGGTTTTGTTTCTGAAAGATACCCTCATAACTATAAAAAAGATGAGAGCGTATTTATCGAAGTCGAAGATGATGTGTACGAAAAAACGTTTTCCGTTAATACTGGATATATTTGGAAGGTTGAAAATGGAGCGCCTGTAATCGTAGAAGACCCAGATGAAAATTCACAAAAAGAACTCAAGAGAATGAATCTGAACAATCAGTTATGTGACTTTCAGCAGTATCTCACAGACACCGACTACATCATTACAAAGCTAAATGAAGCAAGGCTTGAAGATGATGAAGAATTCGAGGCCATGAAGGCTCAGTATTCTGAACAGCTCTCAAAAAGAAAAGAGGCACGTTCCAAAATCGACGAACTCCAACAGGAAATCGCTTCGCTTCAGTAGACAAACGGCCTATCCGAAAGGGTAGGCTTTTCGATTACTTGAAAATACGCATCGCCGTTCGCTTGAGTCGCGGTGTGGCTTTTTTCAGTCTCGCGATTACGGTCTTCCTGTCAATCTGCTCTTTGTCGGCAATCTCATCGATCGTCATCTCCTTGAGGAAACGCATCCTGCAGATTTCCTTCGTGCAGTCCTTCATCGGAGTCTGGGCTATGATGAGCTCAATCTCATCGCTTGTGAAATGAAGATACGTGATGCTCATCCCCTTGATTTCGATGATTTCCCTGATTTCTTCTAGTCTCGCCTTGCTTATTTTTCCCTCGCTGTCCATAGGCAAAATACTCCTTATTGTTGCACATTTATTGAAAAAAATAATTCCACGAAGAGCATATGTCAACAAAAATCGGACTAGATTTCCACCAAAAGCGAAATTGGTTTTTCCTGAAATTTCCTAAAAATCGGTCATAAAATCGGTATTTTTAATGCTTTCCGAAAAGAGGATAATTTTGCCAAAGGAGAAGACACTCTCATGGAAACTGAAAAAGAGCTTAATGAGGCGAGGCAGAAGGCTATCGCCAAAGTCTACGAGAAGATCGCAGAGACAGGAATGGTGACACAGAATCAACTTTGCTTCTTGTCATTGTTTATGAAAAGGAAGAACGATCCCACTGAACTGCTCATAAAGGAAGCAACAAAACTGATGGGAATCAATGACAACAAAGGAGATGAGACCAAATGACACCGCCAAACAATTACAATCCGTTCATGCCATTCGGAATGAATCCGTACATGGCACCGACTCCGGTACCGCAGTCACAGGCGCCCAAGACACCTCAGCAGATAGAAGCCGAGACAAGAGCCATGAACGAACAGTACAGGAACGCATACGGCATGATGGCAAACATGGGCCAAATTCCCCAACCGACCGCCGAGAACACATATGTGAAAATCAATTCATACAACGAGGTAAGACAGGCTCAGGCACCAATGGACGGAAGGCCTCTGGTCTTCATCTGCGAATCCGAAGGAATGCTTTATTCCAAGAAGATGGAGAAGGGCGTCGAATACGTCAAGGCATTCAGGCTTGTACCGGAAGATGTACCGAATGTACCGGAATCTGTACCGCAGGGAAACGACGTCATCGCTATGCTTCAGAGCATAAGCGCAAGACTCGACATATTAGAGGGAAAACAAAATGAACACGAACTTCCTACTGACAATGCTAAGAAACAGAAATCCTAAGGCATACGAGCAGATAAAAGGCATGATGGACAGCGGAGTGAACCCTGTCCAATGGCTGAAGGAACAGTACGCTGAAGGAAAGATAACGAATGAACAGCTGTCTCAGGTCAGGAAGTACGGATCGATGTTCGGCTTCACGATAACCGACAGGCAGATAGAAGACATAACCTCTTCCCCAAGGTCCCAAAAGAAGGGCAAGAAGAGCACAGGGTGGTTCTGACATCGAATCGGCGATGTAAGACATACAAAGAAAGGAAAACTTACTATGGACGGAAATTATTCATTAGCAGACATTCGTTCCGCAATGGGCGGAGATGAAGGCTTCGGAGCAGGCTCCTGGGGATGGCTTATCCTCATCTTCTTGTTCTTCCTCGGCTTCTCCGGCAACGGCGGACTGTTCGGAAAAGGAGCGGACAACACTGACCGCGATGTCCTTACAACCTCTTCCGACACACAGAGAGACATTCTCAACTCCCAGCTTACCGCACAGGCACAGGGATACCAGAATCAGATTGCAACACTGAACAACCAGTATCAGACTCTCCTTGGCTTCAAGGACAGCCAGTACCAGATGCAGCAATGCTGCTGCTCGCTCAAGACTGAGATTCAGGCTCAGAACCAGCTTACCAGAGACCTGATCAACGCAAAGACAATCCAGGACTACAGAGACCTTGCGCAGAGCTATCAGAATCAGCTCTATAACACTCAGCTTGCCACAAGCATTGTCAACAGCCTTAGACCGTATCCGGTCCCGGCATACTCCGTGGCTAATCCTTACGCGGCACAGACGGCATAAGACACATGACACAGACAAGAGACAATCAGAAGCGCGCAAGCCGATTATTGCACGCTTGAAAGGACACAGCAATGGATTACAAGAAATTAATCATCAAGGCTGACAAAGACAGCCTTACAGGGTTCCTCTCGTCCGAGATGGAAGCGTTGGAAAGAACCGATCCTGAAATGGTCGGCGAACTCTACAGAAAGCTTTTCCGGATAGTGTATGGTCCACATTTCAGCGAAGATCTCTACAATGACGCAGTAGGGAAAATGAAGAACGCCGATGGGACATGCGGGCCGAAATGGTCCGAAGAACAAATCACCGGATACGCAAACGAAAGAGGAATGAACTTCAACACGCATTACAACCGGTACGACTTTGCATATGTCATGAACATGATGTATTCCGACTATTACGGAACTGTTCCTGATGATGCGGAAACGTACTTCAGGATGGCAAAGGCGTTCATCGAGGACAAGGATGCGCCTGAAGGAAAGGCCTGGAAGTACTACATAGCAATGTCCGAAAGATAGCCGAAGGCGGAGGGCACATCCTCCGCTTTTTCATTTCCGCCGAATTTATGACTTGCATTTCCACATTTCTTGTATAATGCAATTGAAAGGAACACGTATCATGAAACTCAAGATTTCAACGGATGAAGAAAACTTCGTAACCATCATTGCTGACCTGCGGACATGCGGTCACACAGGGCTTGCCGATTCCATCGAGCAGGCTATCGGAAGCTTCAAGAAGAAGCAAGCGGAATTGAAGACTCCATCCCATGTGAATCCCTGGGACTAGGACGTTTTCCGTTCCGACCCGCTTAGCGTCAAGGCGGAGAAAGGACACGACGTATGGAAAACGAAATCGTTAGATTTCTCGCAAGGTACGGCATCTGGGGCGTTTTAGGCGTTGCGGTAGCCATCGTACTCACTGACCTCATCAAAATTCCCTTCAAGAAGTGGGCCGAAAAGACTGCTGCCAAGAACGGAGTCGACAAGATCGTCTACACGAAGTGGCTGTTCGTCTTACCGGTGATCATCGGTGGGATTGTGGCAATCCTCAACGTGTGGTACATCTGCGGATGGGGCGATTCCATCTGCAAGCCGACATTCCCTTGGGGCAACGTTGTCGCCGAATGCGTGGCGATTGCAGGAACGGCAGGATCGCTCTATGCGGTTATCGAGAATTTTCAGCAGAGCAATCTGAGTAAGAAAATCTCCAGCCTGACCAACATCGACACCGATGCCGAAGTGCAGGAAGCCAAGAACATTCTCGCTACCAAGGCTGTCTCTCAGTCCGTGAAGGAAGCCAACGCCAAGGCCGAGAAGAAGGCTGAGGCAAAGGCCCAGGCACTCGCAGAGAAGAAGGCCAAGGAAATCGAGAAGGCGAACGAGAAGGCCCGCAAGCTCGAAGAGCTGAAGGTTGCCAAGATCGCCGAACTTGAGAAGCAGATCAATGCTCTCAGGGGCAACGCTTCCGAGACTGCCGAATCCGAGAAGACCGCTTCCGAAGTTCCCGCAAAGAAGGAACCTTGGGAGAACTAAGAGACAATCGGTTTCTCACGTGAAAAGCCACAGGGGGAAGAGACACATTCTTCCCTTTTTCTTTTTGAGAGTTTCACATATTATCCAATGAAAAACAACGTATTCTTGTCACACTTTTGGCACACATTGGCACACTTTTGTCACAGTTTTTATAAAAAACGCATGAGCGCTCATTAATACCTTATAAGCGATTATTCCCATAGTATAGGGCATTTTCAATAATTCATTAAAGCTCATTAAAGGCTTATATTAGTTTTGATAGTACTAGGCAGAACATAATAAAAAGCCCTTAGTTAAGGGCTTTTTCCGTTTTTCGTTAGCTTAGTGGCACACTTTTTGTCACACTTTTCACAACATTTTTTTGTGGCATTATCTGATCGAATACGTCAATGGCATCTGAAAGCGTATCAGGATACAGATGCGAATAGACTTTCCATGTCACCTCGACCGAGGTGTGTCCGACAAGCTTCGAGATTGTCGTGATGGGCACTCCCGCATTGATCAGAACGGAAACATAGGAATGGCGGAGATCGTGAACGCGGATGTGTTCGAGATGGAGCTCATCCTCTACCGCAATCTTGATGTCTCTGATGGAACTGACACACAGCGTGTTGGTTCCGCCGGCAATGAAGAAGTCCTCGCTGAACTTGTCCGGCAGTCTCTTAAGGCGTTCAATCTGCTCGTCGAGGATGCGGACAAGAGTGTTCGGAATGGGAACCTTGCGAATTGACTGCTCGTTCTTTGTCTTCGCTACCTGATGACAGTTTCCGGCAAGAGCAGGAAGAGACTTATTGATATCAAGATAAGGCCTTGCTCCTTCCTTGTGATAATCCTTTACCTGAAGAGCACACGCCTCTCCTCTTCTCAGTCCGGCAAAGAAACAGATATTAAGGACAACGTAGACATTCCAATAAAGAAAGTAACTCGGATTGGTACAATCGTTCGCCTCGCATTTTTTCCTCAGAGCCTCAGAGAACATAGCGAACTGTGCCGGAGTCCAGAAGTGAAGAGTCTCTTCTTCCGGAAGCTTGTTCGGATCGCCTTTGAACGTTCCGAGAGCCTGAAGGGCATCAAGGGCGGAAAAGCCGTGTATCTTCTTTCCGTAGCGGAGAAGCTTTGACATAACAATATAGCATTGGTGCTTTGTTCCGAGTGCCTTCGGCGGAAAGGAATTCTTCCATTTCTGAAGAGTCTTTATGCCAATATCGTTGACAGGAAGAGCACCAAGGACAGGAGAGATATAAAGCCTGTACTTGCTTTCATAACCGTAGATGGTCGTGGCTCTTATCTTCTTTACCATGTCACCCTTCATCTCGTTGAAGAGCTCGTCGAGCGTCATGGAGTCTGCCACTCGGCTGTAGTTCTTGATGTCGGTGGTAAGCTTCGCCTCGATTTGCTTGGCTTCCTTGAGAGTCTTGCATCGTCTCCATTTGCGTTTCGTGACGCCAAACTCGTTTTTATAAGGAACGGCGACTCTGTAGCCGCCGTTCTTTTTGTCACGCGCAATCATTTTGAATCATCCCCTTTATTAAATGTGATGCGAGCCAAAGCTTCAAACTTTTTTAAGTCCTCGAATGAAGCATCACGCATCCAAGCGTTGATCATTTCACGAATAGTCTGATGCTCTTTAGTTTCTGGCAACATTGGAACATCGTAGCCAAATAGCCAAGCTGCATTGACATTATAGAAGCTTGCAAGTTTGTGAAGTATGGCAAGCTTAATGTTTTCGGTGTTTCCTGTTTCCCAACGAGACACCGAAGATTTTCCAACACCTGCCATTTCAGCGACATCTTCGATAAACAGATTGTTTTTGATTCGACATTCCTTAAGTCTCTTTCTGCGATTCTCGGCAATTTCTTTATCAGTTAATTCCATACTATAAACCTCTTTATTAAAGTATATACACCATTTCCACAAAATGCAATAAGAAAGTGTGACAATGGGATTTTAATAATATTTTTCTACTTTTCAGTTGCATGTGTCGGGAATGAGTTGTATATTATTATCAACTTCATTCCCAGTGACTGGGAGTGAGAGAAAGGAGAACAGAATGTTTAAGGCAAATCTATTGAAGGCGGAAATGGTCAAACAAAACGTCCATGTCGAGGAATTAGCTGAAAAAATCGGCATGAAGAAATCCGCTTTATTTAGAAGAATGAACGGGAGTGTCGATTTCTCTGTCAAAGAAGCTAAAAAGATAAAAAACGCCTTGAAGCTCACTGGAGATCAAACGCTTCAGATATTCTTCGGCGACTGACACAAGGAGGCAAGGAACAATCATGAAGAGAGACGTGAGAAGAAGGCTGATACGGGCAGTGAACAACATCAACAACATCTACATTACCAAGCCGGAAGCCGTCAACATCCTGACCGTCTACGGCGGTTCCAAGGAAATGGCGGAGAAAATCTACGGGATGATGGAAGACGAGTGGCACAACTACCTCAAGGCCAACGGACTCATCAATCCGGGAATGAAGGGTGTTCCGCACAACATAGCAGACAAATACTTCAAGCAATACGGAATCACCGAAAAGCAGCTGAAGAAGAATCTTGAATCGCTCGAAAGCGAAATCAAGGAAGGGAACTGAGACACACAGTTCAAAAGACACACAAAGAAAAATGAAAGGCAAGAAACAATCATGGAAAAAGCATACATCTTAGTGGCGACCATCCAAGTGTACGACAAGGACGATAAGCTCAGACAATTCGAGACACTTCATCTCGCAAACTATCACTTCTACAAAACGTTGGAAGAAGCGAGACAGGGAAGACAGAAGTTCATCAGCACAATGCTTATGAACGGTCCTCATATCGAACCTCAGTACTTCACCGATGACGATCTGAATCCGACCGACATCCTGAAAGGATACATCATCCACTATAGCGACGGCGGATGGCATGATGAGGAAATCGAGATTGAGGAACTGACACTGGAGGACTAAGCGAACATGACAACAAAATTCTATGTGATTCTCCGAACGGAGACACGATACGACAAGGAAGGGAAGGTGATGCACGTAGACAGCAACATCTTCACGGGTCAGAGAATCTTCGCAACATGGGGAAAGGCACATGCCTATCAGCAGGAAATCATCAAGGCTGTCCTCAAGAACAATCCGCCCGACTACACAGGAATCTACGAAAAGGCAAAGGATGGAAGAGAGAAGGCGACATATGCCGGTGTCAACGTTGTCTACACCGACGGAAGCAGTGCAAAGATCATCACATCCATAACTCAGGTTTTATTGGATGACTAAGGGACGAAGACAACAAGAAAAGGAGAACTAGAACCATGGACGAACAGAAGATAGGAAAAGTGATCGTCGACTCAAGAGCCGAGATGACATTCGACAGAGAGACCGACTATCGGATCTATTCCAAGACCTTCCCTTTGAAGAAGTATGTAATCGAGAAAGGCCAAGGCTTCATCAGGGCCATCAGAAAGGGCAAGAAGGTAGCCAAGGAACTTCTGGTGAGCGCGACTCCCGCACAGGGAAAGAGCGACATCATGACACTGTCCAAGGGCAAAGGCGAGACCTATCACCTGTTCGATTCTGAAGGAAAATGGCTGTTCTTCTCAGCCTACTATGACGGGAAGGGAAGAGTAATCGGTTTCCGAGCATGGCTAGGGGACCTTGACCAGATATGAAAATGAAGGAAGTGGTGAACGGGAAACTCATCATCTATATCATGCCGGAAAAGGCACTGGCCGGAATGACATGGATAGTTGCCGTGACACGAAAAAAAATCTACCGATGCGACGTCCACGGAAACATCTATTCCTGTGAGAAGAACGGCGGCGAAAGAAGGAAGATGACAGTCGTTCAGGAAGCCAAGGACAGGAGCAACCCAAGCCCAAGGGTGATCATAGAAGGCAAGAAGAAGCGTGTCGACGTCCTGATCGCCAACGAAATCTTTTATCCGATGAAAATAGACAAGAATGACATAGGGCACAGAGACGGAGACAGAAGCAACAACGCGGTGACAAATTTATACATCGACATAACACCGCAAAAGATAAGAGAGGAAAACAAGGAGCAATCAAAATGAAAAAAATAGAGAAGATCAGCATTCGTAACTTCAGAAACATCAAAAATGCAGAATACGTTATCGGAGACAAAACCGCAATCTGCGGAAAGAACCACATCGGAAAGACAAACGCTCTTCAGGCGGCCTACTGGGTGCTTACCGACTCGATGCTTGAGAACACCAACGACTTCGATTCGATCGTTCCGCATGATGACAACAGGGCACTTACGGAAGTCACAATCACGTTCGAAGACGGAACGACATTTGGAAAGACATACCGCGAGAAGTGGACAAAGACCAGGGGAAGCGACGTCGAGAGCCTCACAGGACATGAGACAGCATTCTACCTTAACGGAGTCCTCTGCAAGACAAAGACAGAGGCGATGATGATGCTAAGAGAAATTCTCTTCGGAAAAGAGGCACTCAAGGCTTCGACATACACATCAGTCAGCCTTGCCAAGGCACTCATCAATCCGCTCTACCTCTTCGGACAGGAAGAATGGAAGAACGCAAGGCAGTTCATCATCCAGCTTGTCGGAGAAATCAAGGACGAGGACATCTTCAACGCACATCCGGAATACGGAACGATCAGAGCCGACCTTGCTCAGCTCAACGGACATACCGACCTTCTCGCAAAGAAGTACGGAGATGCGGCAAAGTCGCTCAAGGCACAGCTGATGGCAAATGACAGCAACCTCGACTTCACCAACAAGAAAATCGATGCCAACAGCGTAAGCGAAGAGGAAGTCGAGAAAGCAAGAAAGTTTCTCTCCGACAGCGAAGAGTACAGAAAGAGTCTTGAAAGAGGATCGCTTGATGTATCCAATCCGGAAGCCGATGCAATCAAGGCCACAATGAGAACGCTCAGCGCTCAGATCACCGAAATCGGAAACGAAGTAGCAAAGGATGATGCGAAGCTCTTCGAGGACTACACCATCGAAAGACAGGCGGCGATGAACGATTATCAGAAGCAGGCGAACAAGGCCGATGAGCTTCAGAAGCAGATAAGCGAAATCGAGAACAAGGCCGAGACCGTCAAGGCCAAGGCGGACAGCACAAGAAAAGACATCGAATTCGCAAAGCAGAAGAAGCAGAGACTCCTTGACAACTACAACGAAATCAAGGCAAGGGAATTCCGCTTTACCGAAACCGTATGCCCCAAATGCGGAGCGGTCCTCAACCAAGACGAGGAAGACAAGGCAAGAGCCGACTTCGACAACAGGAAGAACGGAGAACTTGTCGACTGCATCTCAAGAGGAAGAGCCTGTGCGACGGAAATCTCAAGACTTGAAGCCGAGCTCAACGCATACGAAAGACAGATGGCCGAAAGCTCCGCAAGCGCACTTGCACAGCTTCAGAACGAGTTCTCATCCGTATGTCAGAAGAGGGACATGAGGAGAAGCGTTCTCAACGCGATACAGCCAAAGCATTCGCCTAAAAGAGATGAACTCGAGGAACTCAAGAACAAGCTCAGAGAAGCCGAAACAAGCCTCGACAAGGCACAGGCAAACAGCATGGCAACAAGACAGGAGAAGCTCGCGGCTTACACTGCCTCTGTCAAGGAAGAGACCGACAAGGCCAACGAAACAATCGACAAGGAAACAATCTACAGGTCAGCCAAGGCCGACTGCGAGAACCTCAAATGCGAGAGAACCATCATCAACCATAACCTCACGACCACCGAAGAGAAGAGAGAGATCCTCAAGCAGTTCATCCTCGCAAAGCTTGAGATGACCAACGCAAAGACAAAGACAGTATTCCCTGACCTTGAGTTCGTGCTTATCGAACCGAACATCAAGGAAGGAAGCTTCAACGAAGTCTGCTATCCGCTCATCAAGGGAAAGAAGACTCCGTTCGTCAATGGTTCTAATTCAGAAAGGATCCTTACCGGAATCGAAATCATCAATGACATCGTGAAGGCCATGGAGATGGAGCCGATGACGATCATCTTCGATGAAGGCGAGACCTTGGACACGGAAAGCATCGCTTCCATCAGAACCGATTCGCAGATACTGACCTCAATGGTCAATGACAGTTACGCAGTGCCGACAGCCGTTCTTATCAAGTAAAGGAGAAAATGAAAAATGGCAACAGAAGCAGTAGCAAAGAAGACATTCGAGACGGGCTTGGACAAGGTAACGAACACCTACCTTCCGAGCGTGGTTCAGTCCCTCAAGAACGTTGGACTCGAAACCAATGACTATCAGAAGCAGTGCATGATCGGAGCACTTCAGAAGATGAACGATCTCCGCAAGTCCTGGGACGGCACAGCCAAGGAATGGAACAAGATTGACCAGACTTCCATCAAAAACACTCTCATCCAGATTGCGGAAAGCGAACTCTCGGTCACATCATTCCCGTGCGAGGCATCGATTGTCCTCAGAGGAGACCAGTATACGTTCTCTCCGCAGGGCGAAGGATGGAGAAAGCTTGTCGAGAAATACGGCATCGGAGTCAAGAAGGTTCACGAGCCTTGGCTGGTAAGAGAGAAGGATGAATTCAAATATCCGCACTTCAAGGGCATCTCAATTGAGCCTCCGGAATGGACACCGAAAGGAACCGGAAAGGTCATCCGCGTTGTCTACCCTATCGAGATGACCGACGGAGAAGTACAGTACCTCATCGCCGAAAGAGAAGAGGTCAAGACAAACCTTCTGATGGCAATCAACAACAACCTGATGAAGAAGGAAGACAGACAGACAAAGGCCGACATCCTTGCCAAAGCAAAGGACATGACACTTGAACAGATACTCGCCGACAAGGACATCTGCTTCAGGGGAAAGGTCTCCGCCGCCTGGAGCGGACCGACATCCGAAAATATGATCATCCGAAAGATGAAGAACAACGCTCTCAAGAACTTCCCCAAGGACTATCACAACACCTTCGTGACAACAATGATGGAAGAAGTCGAGGAGAACGGCGACATCGAACAGACACCCACTCAGGTCATCGACCTCACCGCCGATGAGGACTCCAAGAAGGAAGTAGACAACGAGGCCATGGCAAAGAAGCTTCCTTCCGTGAGCGACTTCGAAGAGGCACCGACACCTGCACCGAAGAAGGAAGACAAGTCCGTTCCACCCGAGGCCAGTCAAGATGAGCTGCCTTTCTGAAGTCTGGAAGGACATTCCCGGATACGAAGGACTATATCAGGCAAGCAACCTAGGAAGAGTACGTTCTCTTCCTAGGCCTGGCACTAAAGCAAGTTCAATAAGAGTTCTCAAACAATGCCATGCAAGACCCACTAGTAAGAAAAAAAGAACTGATTATTGCTTAAGTCTTTCAAAGAACGGAAAAGAAATTCGATGGTTTGTATCGCGACTTGTAGGCATGACATTCTTAGGAATACCAGACAAAGGAATGACAATTAACCATATTGATGGAAATCCATTCAATAACGCAGTATCGAATCTAGAATGGGTAACTCGTGAAAAGAATATACAACTGGGATTTGACACTGGGTTATATTCATCCAAATGCCTTGCATGTGAAGTGATAAACAAAAAAACAGGCCAAGCAACAATCTATAGATCATGCAACATGGCAAGCAAAACAATTGGTAGGGTCTCGTCTTACATACTAACAAAAATACGTAGAGGACATTTTGAAGACGGAGATTACTCTTGGAGGCTAGTATGAATCGTAATACTCCAGAGATGTATTGCCTGGGGAGCTCATCCTCGGGCAATGCCTACATCTTCAAATTCATACAGGACGACTGGTCGCATCAGATACTTGTCGAAGCCGGCTTCCCCTACAAGGAGCTTGTCAAGAGAGCAATCCTTCAGGGAACGAGGCTCTCCGAATGCGAGTCCTGCATAATCACGCACTGCCACGGAGACCATGCCACAGGCGCAAGGATCGTCAACGAGAAGGGAATACAGGTGTTCGCCTCGAAAGGCACGCTGGAAGACAAAAGAGTGGGCATCAGAGCCACGGAGTTCAACACCCTAGAGGAATGGGCACCGAAGTTCATTGCGCCGTCCATAGAGGTACTTCCGTTCCTTGTAGAGCATGATGCACCAGAACCTATGGGATTTGTGATAAGAGATGTAGTAACAGGCCAAAACATTCTATTCATCAATGATGCCAAAACTGTAAAGGCAGATCTCTCGAAAGTACCGATTGATTATTGTTATATCGAAGCGAACTACAGCGATCAGCCGATGCACATCGAGTACAGCAACGCAAAGAAGGCAGGAGACGTCGTACTCATCAACAGATACTCAAGAATATTCCATCAGCATATGGGACTGTACGGGACTAAGACGATACTGAAGAAACTAAACCTGGCAAGATGTAAGGCCATCTTCCTGATGCACTTATCAGACAAGAACGCAAGGGAGAACGAGATGAGGGAAGAAGTCGGAAAACTGTTCCCACACATTCCGGTCTACATCTGC
>ERZ1024349.45-NODE-45-length-17464-cov-10.109771_pt1 | contig 17464 bp, 17 predicted proteins | sample MGYA00520789_ERZ1024349 | MGnify/ENA primary metagenome ERZ1024349 (study PRJEB33242, sample SAMEA3444257) | Homo sapiens | biome: Host associated; feature: Gastrointestinal tract; material: Stool | place: Uganda | collected 2011-01-01 ...
ATATGGTATATTTAAACAAAAGTGGGGGGCCAGCATGGTAGGAAATATAAAAGAATCATATTGAAAAAAACTTTTCGTTTGACAGTGTAATCCGCAAAGCTCAAACTCTTGCTGCTGTACCTTATCAAGCTCCAAACACTTATTTGCCCGATGAGCTTAACAATCTTAGCTATGATGAACACCGTGATATCAGATTTGTGCGTGAAAACGGTCCGTGGTACAATCAAAATCTTCCCTATGAAATTCAATTTTTCCACCTTGGCAACATTTTTCAAATTTCAGTACCTATAAATGAGGTGGTAGACGGAGTTTCGCAAAGCATTAAATACTCCAGCAAATTTTTTGACTACGGAAAAAACAATCTACATACCGAACAATTTGAAAATTTGGGTTATGCCGGTTTTAGAATCCATAGTCCGCTGAATACTTCAGCCTATTTCGACGAGTTGGTTACTTTTTTGGGCGCAAGCTATTTCCGTGGTTTGGCAAAAGGTCAAAAATACGGACTTTCCGCTCGCGGTTTGGCTGTTGACACTGCCGAAATGACTGGTGAAGAATTTCCAATATTCAAAGAATTTTGGATTGAAAAACCAAAACCTAAAGACAAATACATAAAATTATATGCTTTATTGGACAGCAAAAGCGTGAGCGGCGCTTATAGTTTCAAAATAATTCCGGGGACTAACACCATTATGGATATAGAAGCACGCCTATTTGCCCGCGCCGATATCAAAAAAATCGGTATTGCTCCGCTTACTTCCATGTTTTTGTTTGGTGAAAACAATAAACATGAATTTGATGACTATCGTCCCGAAGTTCATGATAGCGACGGCTTGCTGATTCACAATGGCAACGATGAATGGCTGTGGCGTCCGCTGGATAATTCTAAACATTTGCGTATCAGTTCATTTATGGATAACAATCCAAAAGGTTTCGGCTTGCTGCAGCGCGACCGCGACATCAAAAACTATCTGGATTTTGAAGCCCATTATCAAGACCGCCCGAGTGCGTGGGTTGAACCATTATCCGATTGGGGCAAAGGTTTGGTGCAGCTGGTAGAAATTCCGTCATTGCAAGAAATTCACGACAACATAGTCGCTTATTGGGTGCCGGAACAGCCTATTAAAGCCGGTGGAGAATATACCTATTCTTATCGCTTGATTTGGTTAAACGACGTGATGAAAGATAAAGAATTGGCTTCAATTACCGCTACCAGAACCGGTATAGGCGGCGTTTCAGGAATCAACTTAGGTAACACAGACCGCAAATTTGTAATTGATTTTGTAGGTAAGGCGCTGGATGACAAATTCAATGAAAACAATATCAAACCGCAAGTTTCGGCTGTTAAAGGCAAAATCAACAGTGTCAGCAGCGTCTATAATCCGGTGACAAAAGGAGTGACGGTTTATGTAGATTATCAGCCGGAAGATGGCGATGAAATCAGAGTACTGCTGACCAAAGATGACACCCCGATTTCCGAAGTATGGAGCTATCAATGGTTAAACTAAAGATTCAAAGCGCTCAGGATATTATTGAGGCTTATATCAGCTGTTTAGGCATCAAAAAAAGTGAGGCTCAAACTCTGTTAGCCTCTTACCCAAAATTAAACAAATCCAACAACTTAACAGCAGCTATTAATGAAATAATTTATCTAAAAGCCAAAGAAATTTTTAAAACAAAATTGGCTAAGACACAATTAATCGCTTTGTATAAAGCTGCTTTTATTGGGTTGGATATCGCCAAAAAATATGGCGCAAAACCTTTACTGCCCAATTTTGCGGATTCTGATTTTATGGAGCTTATGCGCAAAGCATATATTGAAACTGCACCATCGTATAAACTGACTGAAATGCCGACGCAAGAAATAGACACTATACATCTGCATAAAGCTAAAAAAGCAAAAGGAGAAAAAAAGTGATGAAAACTCGTCCAATCAGCGCCGCGCAAATCACCTTCCGACGTATTCTTATTTTTGGGTTGATGATTTTAACCACAATGTTTTTAACCTTTAAATGGGTTGTATCTATGCCAACCGACGCCAACACAGCGGCTCGCACAATCATGACTCTGTTGTTTGTCTTGACCACCGGCTGGATTGCTCTTTTCTTTTGGGCTAGCATATTCGGCTTTTTTGAATTGCTGGCAAATAAATCTATGCCGGGGATAATTTGGCCGGAAAAGAAAACTCCGCTTAAAACTAAAACCGCTATTTTAATGCCGATTTACAATGAAGAATGCGATATGGTTTATGCTCGCCTGCTGGCTATTGCAGATAGTCTGGTTAAAACCGGTCAGGCTCAGGCGTATGATATGTTTGTTTTGAGCGATACCACCAATCCAAAAATTTGGATAGAAGAAGAAAACGGCTGGATAAACGCCAAAAAATTAATGCCGAAAGAAATAAATTTATATTACCGCCGCCGTCCGCAAAACATTGCGCGCAAAAGCGGAAACATTGAAGATTTTTGCCACAAATGGGGCGCGCTCTATGATTATATGGTGGTTTTGGACGCAGACAGCCTTTTAGAAGGCAAAACTATTGTTGAAATGTCGCGTTTGATGGAACTTAACTCCGACACCGGTATTATTCAGGCGCCGCCGCAATGTATCAACAGCCACTCACTGTTTGCCCGCGTACAGCAATTTGCCGGCAAGGTTTATGGCAATATTGTTTCGGCCGGACTATGCTTTTGGCAGGTTCATGACAGCAACTATTGGGGACATAACGCCATAATCCGCGTCAAAGCTTTTATGGAGTGCTGCGGGTTGCCGGTTTTGAAAGGTCCTAAACCGTTTGGCGGACATATTTTAAGCCACGATTTTGTGGAAGCGGCTTTAATCCGCCGCGGAGGCTGGTATGCTTGGCTGCTTCCGGAACTGGGCGGTAGTTATGAAGAATGTCCACCGACAATGATAGATTTTGCCACCCGTGACCGCCGCTGGTGTCAAGGCAACATTCAACATTTGGAAATATTGGTATCAAAGCATATCCACCCGATTAGCCGCATACACTTTACCATCGGTATAATGTCTTATCTTTCCTCACCGCTGTGGTTTATTTTTCTGGTTTCAGGAATTTTAGTGGCGTTGGGACATGTTTATTTTCCGCCGGAATATTTTTCGACCGAACAATCATTGTTCCCTAACTGGCCTATTTTTGATAAAATGGGAACCATCACGCTGTTTTTGATTTCTATGTTTATGCTGATTTTCCCTAAATTTTTAGGTATGATTATTTATTTGAAAAACAACAAATTCAAAAACATCGGTGGCTTTTTCGGCACTATAAAAAGCGTATTGGCCGAGATTGTGTTTTCGGCTTTGATTGCGCCGATTATGATGATTTTTCAAACCAAATTCGTATGGGAAATTTTAACCGGACAAGACGTGGGGTGGAACACCCAAAGCCGTGACGGCTACACTACATGGAAAGAGGCTTTTCAACGTCATATTAGTCACACAATTTTAGGCGTACTGACAACTTATGTGGTTTATGACCAGCTGCCGGCTCTGTTTTATTGGATGCTGCCGGTAACTTTGGGACTGATGCTTTCTATTCCGCTTTCAGTATTATCCTCTTATGAGGGATTGGGACGCTTTGCTTTCAAACACAATTGGTTTGTGATTCCCGAAGAAAAACACATGCCGGAAATTACCGCAACCGTGCAAAAAGAAGCGCCGATTTTGATGAAACAAAGCAAAAAGCGCGGTGTGCTTGATGTGATAGAAGATAATTATCTTTTGCAAATTCATACCCTGATGCTGGAAGTAAACGGTCCGGCGCCTGATTTTGGCAAAACAGTTTTAGATGAAGCTAAAATCAAATTGGATAACTACCTGAACTATGGCAAAGAACCAAACTTTAGCCGCGAAGAAGAAATCGCCCTGCTCTATGAGCCCGAAGTTTTGGAAGAAGCCTGTTTGGAGCTAAAATTGAAATAAGACAAAAAAGCGCCTCATTCGGTGCTTTTTTTATATTAAAGATCAGACAAAACATATTGACAAAATTTTCAAAATCTTGTACAGTATATTTAATAGAAATAATTTAGGAGAAAAACAATGGCTACTTTGCGTGATATCTTGTCGAAAAAAATTGATGAATATATTGCCGCACCGACAGAAGAAAATTTGAGCAACATTAAATCATTTGTGAAAGAAAACGGCGCTGATGTCAATGGTTTGGATTATAATGATGAAACTCCATTGTTAAAAGTGGTAAAAAAGCAAGCAAGCTATGAAAGTACTTTCACTCCAAACAAAAAACTTGAACTTATGCAGACTTTGATTGACTTGGGCGCAGATGTCAATAAACAAGACCGTTATGGCATGACGCCTTTAATGCATACCACCGGAGCTTATGAGGAAACCAAGCTATTACTGAATAACAATGCTAATATTTATTTAGCTGATAAAAATGGCAATTCTGTTCTAAACTATCTCAAGCCTGACCAGAAAAAACTTGTGATGTACAAAGATGCTGTCGAACATGTAAATAGCGGTCAATATAATCCAAACCTTAAAATTTACAATGATAATACTACATTTTTAATGGAATATGGCGATATTGACGCCAAATCATTTATTAAAGCCGGAACAGATTTAAATGCGCAAAATGATTTTGGCGAAACGGCTTTGATGGTGATGAAAAATAAAGAAAGCATTAAAGACGTGATAGAAAGCGGAGCGAATCTGGATATTAAAGACCGAAACGGTAACACCGCGCTTGCCCGTGCTGTTATGTCTAATGCAGGTCTAGAAAAAGCAACACTTTTAACCGCGGCCGGCGCTGATATCACCGCTAAAAACAATAAAGGTGAAAGTGTTTTAATGCTGGCAAATAGCAAAGAAGAAATTGATTTGATTTTGGAAACAGCTAAAGCCAAGGGTATGGATATTCAAGCCATGCTTAATGAAAAAGACAATGAAGGCAAAACAGTGCTAGCTCATGCTTTTGAAAATAACCGCAGCAACGAAGTTATCCAGACCTTGCTTGATCATGGTGCAAATCTTTATGAACATGACAATAAAGGTAATATTACATACTCTCATGCAAATCAATCAGCTCAAAAATTAATAATTCCAATTCTGGTTGATAATAGAATTAAAGATATCGCCAGAGAGCAAGACCCAGAAAAACGCTCAATTGCTGCTACAAATTTATTGCCCAATGTTACAAATAAAGAACAAGCCAAGTCTTTGCTGGATTTAGGCGGTAAAATTAACGCCACGGATAATCAGGGACATACAGTGTTAATGCACGCTGTTTATAAGAACAATATTGAAGCTGTCAAAATTTTAACTGAAGTTGGCGCTGATACTAAAATAAAAGATAACTTTAATAAAAATGCTATGGACTATGCGCAAACTCCGGAAATGAAAAGCACATTGACTATGGCGTCGGTAAAGCAGCATGCAATGGCGAACGCTCCGCAAACTCAAACCCAAGAAACTCAGGCAAAGCAGCCGCAGGTAAATATGGCAGCCCTAGCAAAAAGCCAAGACGGACGCTAATAACTATAAACCACAAATTAAAAACACCCTGCAACATTTTGTTGGCAGGGTGTTTTTGTAAGCGGCGATACTTAGAAACGATATTGCAAACCAGCGGTAACTTCTTTGAAGTTGTTGGTGTAGCCGGAGCCGATATATGAATATCTGCCGACAACGCGGGCGCCCCAGTTTTTGTTAAAGTCATACTGCAAACCCAAACCGGCGCGGTAGCCAACTTTGTTATATGAGGTTTTAGGAAAGTTTTTATATTTAGCGTGATAAATACCAGCGCCGACAGTTCCTAACAAACTCAAATTAGAGCAAAACATTGGATACTTGCCATATGCGTCTAATGCATAAACCGAGAAATAGTTTTTACCGCGTTTGCCTTCCAAAGTACGGCCTTTAATTTCGCCGGATTGCTGATATGAAAATTCCAAATCCCAATTTTCATATAACTGCATACCAACATTAGCTTTGCCGGAATGAAAATATTTTTTCATATTTTTAGCCTGATTACCCTGTTTAGCCTTAAAGAAAGAATAATCTGCACCAACATACGGACGATATTCATTTATGTTCCAGCTCATGGCCTGAGCATTAAGAGCAAAAATACTGGCAACACCTGCCAACAATAATGTCTTTTTCATATTTTAATCTCCATTTATAAATGTGTTAAATGACAAAAACAAGTATTTTACAACACTTTCAAAATTGTATATAACCGTGAAAAAACAAATTTAAATAGTGACAGCAAAAAAAATGACGCTACAATATGGGCAAATAAAGGAGATTTCTATGTTTTGCAAACCCAAAAAAGATTGTGCTTTATGCCCGCGTTTGGTAGAATTTCGCCGCGGCAACCAGCAAAAGTTTCCAACCTACCATAATGGACCGGTTACGCCTTTTGGCTCGCTAGAGGCGCAAATTTTAGTGGTGGGGCTAGCTCCTGGTTTAAACGGCGCCAACCAAACAGACCGCCCGTTTACCAATGACTACGCCGGCGATATACTTTATCCGGCGCTAAAAAAATTTGGCTTTGCTCAAGGCAATTATCAAAAACGTAAGGACGACGGCTTTGAACTGATTAACGTCCGTGTAACTAACTCTGTGCGCTGCGTGCCGCCGCAAAACAAAGTTAATGCCGCCGAAATTGCAGCCTGCCGACCGTTTTTACAACAAGAAATAGCTGCTATGCCAAATTTGAAGATAATACTCTCATTAGGTTCGGTTTCGCACGGTGCAGTTTTACAAGCTTTGGGATATACAAAAGCCGCATTCAAATTTGCCCACGGAGCGGAACATTTTTTGCCTAAACATAATTTGATATTGCTGGACTCCTACCACACTTCACGCTACAACATCAACACTAATGTTTTGACGGCGGAGATGTTTGACCAGATTGTTGCGCGTTTAAAAGAGCTGATTTAACTTGAAATCCGACACCGCTTTACCCATATTTTGTTTGAAAGGAAACAAATGCTAAAAAAAGCTGTTTTTATCTGCCTGTGTTGGTTATATTGCCTGCCGCTCATTGCCGCTGAAAACTCCAAGAGTACAGACAACACCACTATTGAGCTTTTTTCAAACGGTAAAACTGAATATATCGCCCGTTTTGCCATTAAAGACGGCTGGCATATTTATTGGAGCAACCCTGGAGAAATCGGTCGTCCGACAACTGTTTCCAGCAACAAAGCCGACAGTGGACTGAAAATATTGAATCAATCGGCGCCGCAAATTGTTAAAGCCTTTGATATTATTGATGAATATGTTTATAAAAAATCAGCTTATTTTCACCTAAAACTAAAACAAACCAAAGATGTGGAACTGACATTTTCTTTTGTGGAATGCAATAATGTCTGCAAACCTCAATCCTTGAGTTTTGACTTGCAAGAACTGCCGCAAACGCCAAAAGAAATTTGGAACAATATGCAGTCGGATTTGAAAGTGTCGCTGCCGCAAAAACTCAGCGTTAACAGTCCAACCTCTCAAAACAAAATTCAAATTGAACTGCCGCCGCATACCAACGTAAGCTTTTTACCGGCACAAAGCGGACGCGTGGCTGAACAATCAATCAAAATCAGCGAAGAAAACAACAAAACACTTATCAGCTGGGAAAACGATAGTACCGAAAGCGAACCACTTTCACAGGCTTTAGTGGTCACGCCAGACAAATCATACGCTTTGGAAATTGGCTATAAAGATGCTCCGGAATTTGGATTGGCCTATATTTTGCTGCTGGCTTTTTTTGGTGGAATTATTCTCAACGCCATGCCCTGCGTTTTTCCAATTTTATCACTCAAGATTTTTACCCTTTTAAACAAAAATAATGAGCCTCGCCGCTTTGCCAGAGCCTTTAGCTATACTTTAGGCGTGGTGACTTGCTTTATGCTTCTGACCGCGATTTTAGTGCTGGTTAAGCATGAAGGAGCGGCCATCGGCTGGGGTTTTCAGTTGCAATCGCCATGGTTTGTCGGGGTTATGGCCATGCTTTTTTTCCTTTTATTTTTATTGATGATTGACATTTTGCACTTTCCGGATTTCAACAACAATAAGACTTATAAACTCTCTGGAATAAACGCTTTTTGCACCGGTTTTTTTGCCGTTTTAATTGCCAGCCCTTGCACAGGTCCTTTTATGGGCGCGGCAATCGGCTATGCCTTTATGCAAAACGACGCCCAAATATTTGCAATTTTTGCCATGCTGGCAATCGGCTATGCTCTGCCATATGCTCTGATAGAAATGTTTCCGCATATGCTCGGACGTATTTTACCCAAACCGGGGAAATGGATGAAAACGGTAAAATATATTTTGGCTGTGCCTTTGCTATTAACCGCATTGTGGCTGCTGAGCATTTTGGCAACACAAATTAACCACTCGGGCGAGCAAGTAACCGAAGAACTGAATTGGCAGCCTTACGACGCGCAGCAAATTACCAACGCCGCGGCAAACGGCGAGAGAGTGTTTATAGATTTTACGGCAGACTGGTGTTTGACCTGCCAATTTAATGAAAAAATTTTGCTCAATACAGAACGCTTCAAACATTTTGTCGCTGATAAAAATGTAAAATTGTTTCGTGCTGACTTGACCGAAGATAATGATATTTACACAGCAGCCCTAAATGCCTACGGCCGCGACGGAATACCGGTATATGTATATTATGTTGACGGGAAATACGAAATTTTACCGCTGTTTTTTAGTATCGGAAGTTTGAAATAGGCAAAAACAGCTGCACCAGAAAATTATTCTTCATCAAGAATAATAAATTCATCGTTGCCAATGACATTCAAAACAGCGCGGGCGCGTTCATCCAACAAATCCAAATCCAAGCTCGATTTTGACAGCAATTTTACTTTTTGCTCCCAATCTTGGCGCTGTTGGTCGTAGCTTTGATTAACTTTTTCGGCCTCAGCAACTTTGTCTTGCAAATACATATATTTCAAAAAACCACGGTCGCCTTTAACGGCAAAATATGAAAAATAAGAACATAGCACCATCAAAAGCACTATAAATCCAGAACTTTTACATTTTGCAACAATGTACGACCAGAATCCCATTTTTTTACCTTTTGTATTTTTAACTAAGCCAATTCGACCATATTTTTATTAAAAAAAAGTTAGTTTCAGACAATTAATAAAAATTTTCTACCGTCTTCAAAAAACGATTGGAATGACTGTCTATTAAGCGGCCATCTTTTAGACTGACAACTCTATCCATTTTATGCGCCAAATCAATATTATGCGTGGCAATAAGCGCGGATAATCCGGTTTCTTTCACCACTTCCAGCAAAGTTAAAAACACATTATCCGAAGTATTGGGGTCCAAATTTCCGGTCGGCTCATCGGCCAATAAAAGCTTGGGTGCGTTAGCTAAGGCTCTGGCAATTGCGACTCGCTGCTGCTCGCCGCCAGAAAGCTCCGCCGGACGATGATGTTCACGTTCATTCAAACCCAAACGCTGCAACAGCCACATGGCCTTGTCGGCGGCTTCTTTATATTTTACTCCGGCTATCAGCTGCGGAATAATCACATTTTCTGCCGCGTCAAAATCCGGCAGCAAGTTATGATATTGATAAACAAAACCTAAATAGTCGCGGCGCAGCATGGTGCGGACATTATCCGAATTTCCGGTGCAGTTTTCACCGTCAATATAAACTTCGCCGTCTGTCGGATTTTCCAAGAGTCCGGCAATTTGCAGCAATGTCGATTTGCCAGAGCCGGAAGGGCCTATTAGCGCAACCACTTCTTTAGGTCGGATATCCAAGTTTACATCTTTCAAAACTTCCAGAATTTCGTTTCCCTGACGAAAAGTTTTGTTAATATTTTTCAGGGTTAAAGTAGTGTTATTCATAGCGTAAAGCCTCCGACGGATCTAATTTTGCGGCGCGGTATGCCGGATATATGGTGGCTAAAAAAGACAAAACCAAAGTCAAAATCACAACCAGTGTAACTTCTAACGAATCTACTTTTGCCGGCAGCTGCGACAGAAAATATATTTCTGCCGAAAATAGGTCACGTCCGGAAATTGTCTGTAAAAATTGGCGGATATTTTCAATATTCTCACAAAACAGCAACCCCAAAGACACGCCGATTCCCGTACCGACAAAGCCGATAAATGCTCCATCTAAAAAGAAAATCCGCATAATCATACCGCGGGTTGCCCCCATTGTTCTCAGCACGGCAACATCACGGCTTTTATCTTTTACCAGCATTATCAAGCCGGTAATAATGTTAAACGCCGCCACCAAAATAATCAACGTCAGAATTAAAAACATCACGTTGCGTTCCACGTCAAGCGCGTTGAAAAACGCCGAATTTGATTGTTTCCAGTCATAAACATAGGCGTCCAAACTAACACTGCGTTCAATCAAAGAGCGCATCTTAGGCAGCTGATTTTCATCGGTCAAACTAACATCAATCACCGTAGCAGAGTCTTTCAACCCAAAATATTTTTGCGCGGCGTCAAGCGGTATAAAAATATAGTTAGCGTCATACTCATACATTCCCATACTGAACGTTCCCACTACCGGATACGACTTTATTCTAGGCACGGAGCCAAACGCCGTAACTTTGCCATTTGGGGAAATTAAAGTGATTTCATCGCCAACAAAAACCCCAAGTTTACGCGCCAATTTATCTCCCAAAACCACAACATCGCCGCTAAAACCTTCAATATCCATATGGGCGAAACCGTCGCGCATCACTTTCTTTTTTAAGATATCTTCTTTTTCTATTCCGCGGACCATAGCACCTTCCGCGCCATGCGAAGAAGACACTAAAAGCTGTTTTTCTATCAGCGGCAAAGCCATATCAATCCCCGGAATACTTTCTAAATCGGCAACGGCTTTTTTGTAGTTATTAAATGGAAAACCAGCAGATGACACAATGGAAATATGACCGTTAATTCCCAATATACGGTTCAGCAATTCGGCCTTAAAGCCATTCATCACTGACATAACAATGATTAAAGTTGCCACGCCCAAAGCTATACCGGTAAATGCAAAACCGGTAATCACAGAAATAAATCCTTCTTTACGCTTGGCGCGCAAATATCTCCAGGCCGCCAGCCGTTCAAATTTAGAAAACAAAACTAATCTCCTCTGTTTTTGTTGAATGTAGCCAAAGCACAAAAGTTTTGCAACTTTTTCAAAAGGATATACACAAGGTTAATTGTTTTTCACATGCCGATTTTTTGATTTAACTTTAATACGTCGACAATAGAAAAAACAGTGTAGAACTGCTCAAAAACTCGATCTATTTTCTTTTTATTGATATTGCTGCGGAAAAACGAACAGGCTTCAAACATATCTTGTTTGGTTGGAATCGCCAGCAGCAGCTGATTTTTATTGAAACTAAACTGAATTGATTTACCATCATACAGCTCCGTCAATTTGAGCATCCGTTCCATAAAAGCCGTAGTCAACAGATAACGCGCTTCTATCTGGTCAGAAGAATACACCTCAAACAATTTTTCAAAATACAAATCTTCTAGTTTTACACGTTCTAAACCGGTTATATGCTTTAAAAAATTGAATAGGCCTTTATCCTTTAGCACTACCGTGCGTCCCTTAAAATTTTTATTCATCGTCAATAAAACGCAAATACCTCTAAACGTGTTTTTTTTGCGGCTGCGGCGGTTGAGCTGAGATGCATTGCCAAATTTTTCATCAACCTCGGTGTATATAATTTCTTTTTGCAGCAACTCTTCCGAAATAGTAATGGCCACATCTTTATAAGTGCCGCAAAAATAATCATCGCCTTTATGAATATTATATTGACCGAATAAATCAGACTCACGCAGCAAATCATCTGGCAAATATTGCTCGTTATGATAAGAAAAAGTACCAAAAAAATTGGCAAAATCTGCCATAATTGTGTTTTTAGCCTTCTTTTTATAAAAATATACCGGCCCGCGTAAGATAATGATAACAAAACCGGAAACACTCAAAATCACACCGATATCCGCCGCATTATCATTGGACATGGTTAAAATAGCACAAAGAATCAACGGATAAAAAATTATAGACATCAACAACAGAACAATAAACATCAAAAAATAACGGTGTTTAATCTTGTCATTTTCTTTCAGTTTTGGCAGCAGCACACGGTTATAATATTCATCAAACAACGACTTTTGCGCCATAAAATTTTTATCATTTTTTAAATCAAACATGTTCTTTTGCTACTTCAATCAAATCTTCCATCACACTGATAAACAAAAAGACTTTTTCTATTTGCTGATTTTGTTTTTTCAACCCGTCTTCACCGGTTGAAGATGCCCATAAACTGCCGTTGTGATATAAAAAACGCCCGCTCTGCAAAAAAACATCTAGCTTATCATTTTCTAAGCGCAAATAAATTTTTGAAGCCTTGAAAACTTCTTTTAAATCCAATAAATTTTCATACAAGGCGCTAATAACGAGATAGTTTTTTATGACTTCACTATCGGCAAAAGTCTGGAAATAATTGGACGCCGGAATCGCTGACGAAACTTTATCCAAACCAGATATTTGCTTTATTTTAGCAAAACCGCCTTTTTCTAGCAAAAGCAAAGTTCCGCCGAGGCTTTGCGGTAAATTATATGTCAGAAAAATTCCCTCGCCGACCGTAATTTTCAACTTATTATTCAATAGCTTTTTAACAAAGGCTAGTTTTTTTAATTTCAGCGGACAGTTTGAATCTCCGGAAATATTTATTTTTTCTATTTGCAAAGGGCTTGACGGCAATATAATATCATGGACATTTGTCTTAAGGTCGGTAGAACGCCGCAAACTCCAATTACCATAATATTTTACAAACTCGGCAAACACATCTGGAAAAACTTTACGTCCGGCAAATTTAACATAGCAAAATAAAATAAAGGCAGAAATCGCCGCAGTTAAAAATAATTGTTCCCAAGAAAACAGCCGATTATATATCAGATGCCGAAACAAAACAATCAGCACGTTTGAACAATTGAAAAATAACAACACACCGGCATATAGCCAAAAATGGTTTTTAAATGACTGCCGATATTTATCTTCACTCTCTAAAAGAGGCAAAATATTTTTTTGCAAAAATTTTTCAAAGTCGTCTTCTGTTTCATTAATCTCGGACATATTTACCTCATTATTTAAAATAATCTTTGCTGTTAATCGGTTGTTTTTCTACTTCACTGACTTCAAAAAACGGAGTGTCTTTATAATTAACACCAACCAACATAGCTACAATGTTTCCAGGAAAAATTTCGACCGCATTTTTCAAGGTATTGACATTAGAGTTATAAAAGCGACGAGCGGCAGAAATATGCTCTTCAACCTCATTCATGCTTTGCATAGCAGTAATCATAGTCTGATTTGATTTCAAATCCGGATAATTTTCTAAAGAAACTCTAAATTCACCCAATTTTTGGTTCAACAGGCTTTCCATTTCCATTTTTTCTTTTGGCGAAGCCACAAACGTGCTAGCCATCGCTTTGGTGCGCAATTCAGTCAATTCAGTCATCAACGATTTTTCGTGTTCCATAAATTTTGCCGCCATTTGCAACATATTTGGAATCAAGTCATAGCGTTTTTTTAGTTGCACATCAATATCCGAAGCAGACTCTCTGACTTTATTGCGAACAACAATCAAGCGTACATATTGAGCATAAAACAATAATGCTACAACAATGCCGCCAATAAGCCACGGATTAGTCCAATTTATTTCCATAATATTTCTCCTGTTTATTTTTTATAAAGTGTAACCATTTAATCTTAATAAATTCCTAAAAATTGATTGCAGCTATATTGCACACGCGCAATTTTTATGATATATTTGTTTTATAGTGGAGGGATTAAAATGGAATATTCTGAAAATAAGCAAATTTCAAAAAAACGAGTACACGGGCTAATGGACAGACTTAGCGCGCTAAACGCTGAACATCGGGCGATTTTGCAAAAATCAGAGCGACCAAAAGAACAACCCAAACAAGATATGGAACAACCAATAGAGCCTCTGCAAACAGAAAAATTAATTAGCCGCGCTCAGCTTATTGAAGGCTTGAGAATGGGAATTCCGATGGAAACACAGCGCAAAATCATTAAACATAAAATAGAGCGTTATGCCGACGATTTTGCTCGGAATGTCATCGACTCGGCGGTAAGCGGCAATTCTTTATCAAATATAAACCGCAAACTGTATAAGAAAAGACAAGATCGCGAATTTTTTCAAAAACAATTGCAGGAGCGACTGAACATTTCTCGGCGCGCTGTGATTGATAACTTGCTTCATAGAGATGACAGTCACGACTCGCTTATGGATAGAATGATACGTAAAAAATTGCTGGAACGCTTGCAAGAAAAAGATAATGAGAATGAAAATAAAAAAACGGAAACAAGACAGCGCACACGTCAAAGAACACGCAATCGTATGCGCATCCGCCAACGACAAAATATGTACATACGCTGATAAATATTTTTTTCTGCAGCTTGACATCATCTCTGATTTTTTATAAAAGACAGTTAATTAATAATTATTCTTAAATTTTTTTGTATGGACAATATTTTTTATTTGATTAACGTCAATGATGTTAAGGGACTTTCTGAGGTGATTTTTAATAAAAAATTGTCTTCCGATAGCCCTAAGGGATATGCATCTTGCATGAGCAATCAAGAAGAAGCAGAGCTAGTAAAAAAGCTATTGCAAACAAATGACAAACGCTGGCTGGACTTTATTGAAAAGTACATTGAACATTTTCCGCTTTCTGCGGAAGCAACTCTGGCTTTAATTGAACATTGCGATGAAACAACAGCCAAAGGTCTGCTTGCTAAATGCTGGGAAAAGTATGGAGCCAACGAAGAAGAGAGCATTGCTTTTTGCAACAAATTGCATTCTACTGACAACATTGACGAAGGTTTGCTGGCTGCATTTTGCGACAGCGCCCGTTTAATTTATGATGACGCAAATTACAAACTTTCACTTATTGACAATAAATGGAGTGAACGCTACGTAAATGCATCTAGGCGTTATTTTCAAAATACGCATTAACAAAAATGCCCTGACTATTTGATAGTCTAGGGCTTTTTTGTTGCAAAAAAATGAAATTTTTGCCACATTTTAACATAATAATTGCAGTTGAAATTTTCTCGTGATATCATTTATGATAATAGGGAGGTCAGTATGCGTAACTTATATAATGCAATTCCATTGACAGAAGAACAAAAAATTGCCTATATCCGCGTATTGGCATATTTGGCGAAGTCTGACCGTAATCCAGATTACATTGAACGAAATTTTATCAGCAAATTATTGGATAGAATGCAGCTTTTACCGGATGTTTTGAAAAAAATTTATATTCCGCGCAACAATGAAGAGCTATACCGCGCTTTAATGCCGATTTGTACTCGAGCCATTGCCATAGATTTATTGCATTGTCTTTGGTTTGCCGCATCGGTTAACACCCTCATTTCAGATGACGAGATAATGATTATCCGAAAAATAGCGCAGATATTGCGAATCGATAATGATACACTTTTGAGTATTCACCACTTCGTGACTGACGAAATTATGTTTTTGCAGCACGCCCGCGAAGTGTTAGAAGCCGACGATATCAGATGCTGACAAAAAAGCCCCTGTTTTTTGTTGTTACAGAGGCTTTTTTTTATAACTCTTGATACTTTATTTTTTCACAACCACAATAGTTGGAACTTTTTTAGTAATTTCGCTGCGAGCGCTGACCTGCAAATTTTCTGCCGGAACAGACATTGTCAGCATATCACCAAAAATTTTGGCCGTGACATTCTGTGCATGTTCTTGCGCTGTGGTATCCATAGGCATAACCGCCACAACCTCAAAACGCGAATCCGGATTATTTTTTAGAGCCTGACGCACAACTTGTTCCAGCTCAGCAAAATATTCAACATTTTCATCAGGGAAATCTTTAGAAAAAATTGTTCCGGCAATAGGTTGGGCTGGTTCTGCCACTGTTTTTGAATATTCCGGAGTCTTTGTTTTTAATGCGCTTTGCACACTGGCAGGAGTAGCCTTTTTGACTGAATTTTTAGCCACAGGCTTAGTTTTTGCCACAGGCTTAGTTTTTGCCGCAGGCTTCGGCGCAGGTTGAACTGTTTCTATAACACCAATTTTTTTACCAAGTTTTACACGTTTTTTACTGGTGCGAATAGACTTGTTTTTAGCCAATGTTTTTTGCACATGCACCGGCTTAATGGTTTTAAATTCAGTTGTACCAGTATTTATTCCGGCCAACGGTGCAGATTTTATATAACCGGCAGCAACATCAACATTCAAACGGGTGATTTCAGCTCTAAACTGCTGAGCCTTGTTTTGTTCGTCCGCAATATTCATTTTTACGGCCGCCATCAAATCTGCATTAGTATTTTCTTGCTGATCCAAAGCCGAAGAAATAATATTCAAGTCAGCGTGATCAACATCATAGGCCCCTGGAATAGCGTATGTGGCGTTAACAGTAGATTTCAAAGCCGACAATTTTTCTTGCTGAGCAGCAACTTCTGAGGCAATCGTCGCCAATTGCTGAGTGCCATTTTCCAAAGTGCCCAAGTTTTCTTGCGCTTTATTGAGAGCGGACACCAAATCTGGATTAGACGGAGTAGTTCCGGCTTCCAATTTAGCTTCTATCGTATTTATAATGGCATTATATTCCGAATCGGCCTCGGCGATAGATTGGTTTATTTTGGCCAGCTTTTGCGCGCTAGAATTAACCGAACTGTGTATTCCGTTATATTCACGCGTAAATTCATTGACTTTTTTACCCACAAAAGAACCGCTGCTATTAGAAATATTCAGCACCGGAGACGGGCTGACACCCGGAAATTGAACCTCATTTGCCGCACATGCCGCTAACAAAAGCGCAGTAGCCGAAAGTAATGCAAATTTTTTCATTATATAAGCCTTATATTATAGTTAACTTTTCAATATGGCTCTATTTGTAAAGTGTTTTTGTTAAAAAAACAATTAAAGAATTAAGCTTTTGTGCAAAAAAATAAAAAAAATTGAAAAAAGTGCTTGCATTTATATTTTTTTTGTTCTATTAAAATATCCAGTCGCTGCGCTCGTAGCTTAATTGGATAGAGCATCTGACTACGGATCAGAAGGTTGTGAGTTCGAGTCCCGCCGAGCGCGCCAATAAAACAAAAAAGGTCTCTTTTGAGACCTTTTTTGTTTTATTAGTGCTGTGCAGCGAGGGCGAGAACTCACAGATGTGAGTTTGACCGCAAACGAAAGTCAGACACAAGAATGCCGGTTGCCGCATATATCAAAACTCCGCCAGACTTGCATCGGGCGGAGTTTTTATGTTTTTTAAAAGTTTACTTGCGGCGCAAGAATGATGGAATATCCAACTCATCTCCAGAAAGTTCCGGAACATCGTTGTTTTCATCTGCCGAGAATTTAACAATATTTTCCGGCAAATCATCGCTTTCTTCTTTTTTCAGATCGGAAGAGCGTCGTGTAGGGAAAGAGTGTAGATCTCGGTGGTC